>Ga0123354_10002070_pt1 | contig 25892 bp, 25 predicted proteins | sample TergutLab28metaG_2_FD_97872 | JGI IMG/M metagenome (GOLD analysis project Ga0123354, IMG submission 97872) | Labiotermes labralis P4 segment gut microbial communities from Petit-Saut dam, French Guiana - Lab288 P4 | ecosystem: Host-associated > Arthropoda: Insects > Digestive system > Gut ...
GAGGCTGAGTGGACCCCGTTCCAGACCCACTACTACTCAGAAAATCTGGTAGCGCCGGGAATCGAATCCGGGACCTCTGTATCTGTAGCCAGAAACTCTGACCACTAGACCACAGAGGCGGTCTTATGTTGTCACTAGGGGTACAAATACCAACAATAAATCTAAGCTGGTGGTCATCTTCAGGGTTTTTACATCAGCAAGAGAGATTCTCCATGAGAACAGCATGGAAATCACTAATCAATTCCGTAAAAGAAAAAAGCAGGAAGCATTCACCAAGAATGAAATAACTTCAACTTTCTACAGCAACACTAACACACTTCAATCACAGTGCCTACATGCACAAAGTGTATCACTGGCTACTGCCCATCTCGTACAGATCACAGCATTTTCACATTCCCCACTTGCCAAGTACCTGAAAATGACCAATATTGGAGTTCTCAATTCCCATTGGCCTGGGACAAATTGTATCCCCTCTTCCCCCTTCCACAGATGTAACTGGTCAAATCCCCTCAACCCATCCTATGTAACTGACACATTTTCTTCCACCGCATCACTTCAACATCCATCTGAACCAACTCAGGTATCCTGAAAGTGGAGTTAGTGCATTCCTCCAAAACCTAGGAATGAAGTTAGTTATGTGGCATAAAAACAGCTGGATCTCATAGTTTCATGATCCTTCCATACCTACAGCATCCTTATTTTATCTGACAATTATCATCTGTCACTTTCTGCTGCTGTTCTGCCACAAGTATGGGTGACTGGCAGAGAGGACTATGTTACTAAGATAAACTAGCCAACAGGAAACAGCAACTGATAGTTATCAAAATAATAACCCTACATACATGTTACAAACACTACAGTTGAACTTCTGTCCTCAGCTGTATCCATGTAGCAGTCATTCTTACAGGCATGCATATGTATAACAGGCAGCAGTGATTACCAAAAACAACCCATTATAAAGCAATCCAGAGGTATCTATGCTTCAGTCAATGTTGCAGCTTTGATCTTTTCAGCAATCATTACTTCTATGTAGCATTAATCTATCACGCTGTATTTCAAAAACTCTAAATGCTCATGCTCTGCTTTCTTTTTATAGTAAATAAGTGATATCACTGTATCCCACACAGGCTGTAATGTACAAGAGTAGAGCACTGAAAGGTTATCTGTGAATTTCACAACTATAAATGGGAACTCCCAGCTTTTCCAGTTGAAATCTCAAGAGTCTCTGAACAAGTACCCAAATATTTCAACATATACTATTACATTTATATAAAAAGTTATAAAATGCAGAACCTTTAAAATTCTTAGTATTTCAATGTTAGTAACAAAGTTTAACACCAGGATTCAGGTCATCTGGAATGTGTCACTATGGCAGTGTTTTCCCATGTACCTTCAAAATGGCAGGAAACTTAGTGTCATAGCAACACACCCCAGAAGACCTGAATCCCCAACAAAACTGCTGCAGAAACAAAAAATCACACAAAATTTAAATTATTAACATAGAAATAACTTGGCAGTGGGCTAAATACTATGTTTATGTATAAAACTGTTGTAAATCCAGCTATAAATCTAAAACTTTTAGGAGAGAAATGTTATTTAACATGATTCTGAATCATTCCCAGATTTCAATAAGACAACTGACATATTAACTGACAACTACAGAATTCCTAACAAAGTGTGATGAGATTAATAAGCTTCAAATGCAGTTTCTTACAACACAGGAACATAATGACCATCTGATTTACACATCTGTGCCAGGAACACTGAACATTCTGAAGAATGCAAATATGTGTACACTCTTACTACTTCCATGATGTCCCTGCCATTTTTCATCACAATCTTCAACATCAGTCCCACCAACTGCCCAGACAAGTACACATTACACATGACAAAATGAGCAGCAGTGCTCATTGTAGTGAAAGTGTGACAGCAGCTCTTCTAAATAATGGTGGTGTAACCTGACCTGACACTCCTACATCAGTCACATGATTACAGTGACTACATTAGCTGAAGCAGAAGCACATAACCTCACAACTGTGTACTCTTTGACTCTCATGGCATGAACTCTGTCTTGCTGACCTAATGCCAGAAACTTCATGAAAGTAATCTTACTGTATATATAGTATAAAAAAATAGTGGAAAAAGGCCATTAACTAGGTCTCAATTTTCTGTGCACACTTTCTAAGCAAACGACAGGATATCGGACTGGCAACCTTAAAAACAAACCCTTGAGGTGGAAAACAGTGAAGAGATGTGCACAGGTATTTAAAAATGCACTCTAATATTTCTAGTGTAAAGACAAAAGTTAATTTCCTTATGAACACACACATGCATTACATACATGAAATCATTAATTACTGGCATAACCAGTCAGCTTCATTGCATGCTTCATGTTACTTATGTGATATTCAGTAAACCACAAATGAGAATTCAAAATATTATTTGGTTTCTTTAAGACAACAAGCATGTTGTTAAATTGTACTTTACTTTGTAATGCCAGCAGGCACATATTATTACCATTTTGCCACACTATCACTAAAGATCAAAGCACTGACATAACATTTGGACACATGCAACTCTTACACGTAACTTCTTACACAATTATAAACCTATGTGATCATCTTCCACATCTAACGTTAGGAATTCTGAAGTCCTTCACATCCTTAATATGAATTTTGCCAATCTGAAAAGGTGCAAATAAGGGAAATCTTAAAAAACAAAAAATCAAAACAGGTGCACAAATTAAAGTTTTAAACTAAAACTTTAGATCCAAATTTAATTTAAAAAAAAAACCTGTTTCATCCATATTACATATATGTTAATTCCATTCACCAATTTTGGCTTAGAGGTTACAATCACATAATTACAAGAACTATGTAATAATCACTCTTTTGTATAAAGACAGATGTGAGATACCCAGCTAAACTACTGGCACAGGTTATGCCTAACAGGCAGCAGTTTCATAGGAAGAACAAACCCACATAATTCCAGCAGACAAAAATGCAAGCCACTTCGCAGAATTGTGCAGCCATACTGATAATCAACATCATAAATTTTTTTTCCCTTAATAATTAGGTTAAACGCTACACTTAAAAATACGCAAAGGTATTGTAACATCTTGTTTGATGGCCCAAACTTCACTACCTATCTTTTGTACTTTCAAAATGAAGAACACAAAAATATTTCCTAACCATACATAACCTTTCTCTTTCAGTTCCACATAAGCTTAGCACCTGAGTGGACTTTAATCCTATGGCACAAATACAACTGTCTTTTATTGTGAAATTCAAACCTGTCAAGACAAAACCTGTTCCTTTGTGGTTTAACACTTCTTAACTGCACAGATTCTGCTGACTAAAGGGACTTACATTGTTTTTTTTTTTAATGTAAAGAGGTAGTTTATTTCTATAAATGAGCAGCTGAATTTTGTCCCTTCAAATTACATGTAACATAACCTATCACACACACACACAATGCTGGATCATACGTAAAGGACACAAGAGAGTCAGACTGCTCAGCAGCTGCTATGAACATATGAGCTGCTGCCAGACCAAACAGCACGCATTACAAGCTTTGTTTCTACTGCAACCCCCTGTTGGCTTTAAATGAAAACATGACAGTATAAAGTGAAACAGCTGTCAGAACATAAAATCAAATTTATAATTATTCAAATGCCAAATAAGGTTCAAAATTAAGTGAAAATTAGCCCTTTCAAGGCCATTGGTTACTTTATGTTGTACCCACAGAATGTATTTTGAAGGTAAGCTGCCTCTGTACATGACAGTAGGTTGTACAGGGGAAGCAGAGTTATAGCTCCACCCATTCTTAACCTCAGCACTAGATGGGTGTGATTAAGCAGCTTCATTCCTTGGCCAATTAATGCTCAAAGGCACAACACCCCATACAAAGCCCCAAAGTCTGTCTGATTTGCAGAACAGGCAAATCCCTTGCCCCTGCTAGGAACTGAACCGTGAATCCTGTCACCTACCCCATATCATTTTCAAAATGAACAAATCCTGATTTTGAGGTCAGGTCTAGTGAAGGGAACAATGCAGCACTGAGCTGTTCTGCTAGACCTGACCTCTGCATCAGGATCCACCACTGATTTTCAACTGTGGTTCTTAGAAACCATGGATACCTTGATCAGTGTGTCCCATGCATCTATCTGGATAACCATGAGTTCTGAATACATCAGTCCCATAAGGTTGGTCAGAAAGCTTGGATGTCATCATCCACATCAACTTTGGACTGTTCAGAACTACAGCGGTGTCCGGCACGCTGCAGTCAGAGGCACAACCGGATGTGTAATGAACTGAATTACATGTAAATTCTGTCCCTTCAAGGGTGCCACAGTGTCATTCATGTTCCTTCACCATCGCACACTGGCCTCTGTGCACTGTAGAGCACACGCACATTTAGGCAAAACACAGGAAAACGTAACTAATGTAACTATGCCGGTCACTTTTTATGGAAAGTGAGAGTTCATTTTTGTGTTCAAAAAGGCCTGCCACTTGTCACTATCCTGAGACAGATTAATCCAACCCATGCACTCCCATCCTACTTAATATCCATTTTATTATTATCCTGTCATCTTCGCGTCAGTCCTCCTAAGGAAATGTAAGTTAAAAAAAATTATGAAACAAAATTACCCAAGTATTGCTAGAAAATGGGTGAAATGTTGAAAACTCTCGATGTACCAGAGCAGACACATTTCATCTGCATTTTATTTAGCAATAAATATGTTAAAATTTTGTTTTCAACTCCATTTTGGACAAAAAACTAAAACCCTGTGAAACAGCAGCCAAAAGGTAAAGCACACAGCTGACACTAATTGTGTAGCTTTGTATATTAAATCACCAACTCCACCAATTTGAAGTTTTAGACATGAAGAAGATTCAATTGGGCATGTGACGCTGCATCATCGGGCATGCAGCTCATCTTGAACAATCAAGCAGTCATTCTTCTCAGTGCCTGCCTGACCCTGAAGCTGAAGGCACCACAATCCTTCAAAATGTCCAGAACTACTCACCCAGTGTCACTCTGTCACACACCAAAAAAATCTGAATCTTCCAAACCACCACTGTGAGAACCTCAAATCTCATGCCTTTTAAGTATTATTTTGACACTCACATTAATAACATTAAGTATCCTGGACACTGCAAAAGAACACCCTAATGTGACCACCAATGAGAACTGACTGCTGTTTATAGCATTATTTAAAAAAATAATCATAACACAATGCATTACAAAATAAAACCAAGAAACTTAACTGTAGTGGTTAATGGAATGATTGCAAACAACATGAAATGGCATGGCCTAAACCTGTTCCATGGCAGTGACTATACAGGACTCAAGAGGAAAGGCCATGTTGGAGATTAAAGTCTTTTAGGTTGTGACCATATGTTGTTTGGGTTAGCAGTTTGAACAACCAAAGTACCTTCAACTTTAGGACCATGCAGTCCATGATAAAGACACTGCATTCCTTTGGAATTTCAGGAACTGCTTGCCCAACAACTTGGTATCACGCTTATATCTTCTGCAGCCACACCATGAGAATCTCAAAACGTCTGAGATGCCATGTTATGCAATTCCATTTCTTATTTCTGCCTTGTAGGTTGTGCTTGAAATATTTTACTGCTTCTTGTAACATGCAGCTTATGGAGCAGACTGTGGTAAAGAATACATGGGCTAACAACAGCTGCAGTGAAGTCTGCATTTCTCTAACATTTGCATTTCCAATCATCAACTTTAAAAGAAGTCTGTTACATGTGACAAGGTGAATCCTGCATTTGCTAGGCCCTGCAAGTTACGCAAAATATAGTGTATGCTCATATGGAGGGTCTTTGTTTCATCTGACAATCTGCTTCACTTCCCTCCCCTCTGCTGCCAAGCATACAGGCAGTCAGCGGAAGTGCTGTGGAAGATGCAAAGATACAATAAGGACCCTGTACTTTTATACAGTACAAAAAGCTGTTTTGTCATGTGTTCCAATGATAAGACCCATTCCTGCAATACCCTGTAACAGTGCAGTTTGACATACTGCTGACAATGTGAGCACACAGCTTTACTGTCAACGTCAAGCACACTTCCACTCAACATATAAGTCAATGGGTCAGTAATTCCATGCACTGCCTGCCTGACTGATTCACTATCTCATTGGACCAACCTCTTCTTGAGAAGTAACACTTCCTCCCCTAGTGCAGAAACTCCCTGCACTGGATAGAACCACAGTGTTCATTACCATGTTCACAACAGCCTGCCATTTGCTCCTAATCAATCTAGTCCATTCCCTCCCAACCCATTTTAATAGTATACTGCCAGTGATGTCTAGTTCTTCCAATTGGTCTCTTTCCTTCACGTTTCCCCATTAAAATCTTGCATATATTTATCTTCTCTCTTGTATATCCCACAAGCCCTGCCCATGTCATTCTCCCTGTTTTCATCAAGTTACTAATATTTGGTGAGGTAATGCTCATCATTATGCAGTTTTCTCCAGTCTCCTGTTACCTCTTCCCTCGTGGGCACAAATAACTCCCATACAAAACCAGCTAACATAGTTTATTGACAGAGAAGACATTGGCCACAGAATTTACAAGTGAGCATGTACAGCTCTGGAAAATTTATTCTGAAAAAATATGAGGCCCACATACTGTGATACCTCATCAACAGAAGCACAAATTTCAGCCGAATCGATAGAACGTATGGACACACACTTCATGACACTGAATGAATTGAGCAAGTAATTCAGAACACATTTTGGGCACACAGTGAACCAAAAGTTACACACATAACTGCAGGGGATGATATCAAGTCTTTGTGATCAAAAAGGTTTCTATCAGCATTGATCCTGTTCTCAATGTTCATGGTGCTAGGGGTGCTGTTTAATTCTGTAAGTGCACTCCTGTACACAGCGGGCTTATCTCTAGCACTAGCACGCATGCTAATCACAACCCAGCAGTCACACGTGTAGCGGCTGATGCGGTTTTTCGAAAACCTGCTTTGAAACACACGTCAGTGTAAATTGACAGCAATTTCTGTCATCATGTTAAATTTATCAGGTTAAATGTTTATTATTCTATTACGCACATTTTCAATATTCTTTGCCTTGTATTCTAAGTCTCAAGCAGTCATAATGCCGTAACTGTACACAATTGGACACATGTTTTGATCACAAAGACCTAGGAAATCATACCGTACAGTTATTTACCATGTACAGTCCACGTTAATCATTTATGGACTCAAACAGGAATGCTAGTTGCTAGGTACTTTGCTATGAATTAGTAAGCAGTGCTTTACTGCCATAATGCAAGCACGAACCAGAGAACCCAAAGAATAAACAAGTGTGTCCTAGTACTAGCAGTCTTCATGTACATGCAGTAGAAGAGTCTCAATCTCTTTAAAAAAAAACCGAGGCTGATAACATGATCACAAACTTTAGAACCCTTTTTCAATGTATAATGCCTATGTGGTTCCAATAACTTCTGAAATACCACTTAATAGAGACAGAAAATAACCTCAACATGCACCAAGATTCCATATCTTCATTTTTAATACAGCACAAACACACGTTGGAAGCATAAATGCAATCAGCCACTCTAATCAAACAGACAGATTGACTGAGCTCAGAATGCTGTGCATAACAGGAAGCATGGGTCGATCTGACAGGTTAGCCAGGCAGTCTTATCCTGATTTGTCAGGGCCAGTCGTGAACAGTCCAAACAATGGTTTTAAAATGGGTGATCAAAAATTTTTGAGATACCCAACCACTGAGGTTCATGACATCCAGACTTATAGTATTAGTGTCAATTCTCATTCTACATGGAACTGTGTTACTTTGAACTCAAGTCACTCAGCCAGGCAACAGAATGCCTCCAAGGGCCCACCAGATGCATCCATTCTGCACCCTCACATTTTATTTAACAATATCCTCCCACCTACAACTTGGTCTACCAACTGCAGTCTTCCCCTTTATATCTGCATGATCTATTATCTCTACTACTCCAGTTATGCAATTCCATATTATGAAATTTTTTTCCAACTTCCTTTCACATCCTCCCAATTTGGCCTGAACACAGCGCTCAGAACTCATCTCAAATAGCACCAATGCATGCTCTTTTAACGCGAAGAAGGGGGGGGGGGTGACCGTACATAATCACAAGTTAATATTTAGGTTTCCAGACAGCAGATAGAAAAACAAAAGATTCTGAAACAAATGGCAGTGTGCATTCCATGTCTGAATGAATCAACTATGAAAGTACTTGTGACTGTTCTTTTGATTTGAAAAGCCTTCTCAATGGTTGCCATACATTCATGTTGTGTTGACGGTGCCTTCACCAATCACTGCCATAACGCTATGACTGCTGTTGCGACTGGTCTGGCCGAACGCTACATGTGTTGCAATATTCCTTCGTACTTCCATGCCCAGTGACATACAAGTACTTTAGTATTTGCATATGTAAACCTCTGAATGGGCACTTATATATGCAGTAATGAACCGTATGTTCCATAAAATGCAGGGAATTCTTTGACTAGCTGAGAACCGATTAACTTCTAAAGAAGGACTATGTTCCATGGAGTCAGTAAGCAAACCTCTGAATTCCATATCTGTTATGTTGTGAAACTTGCCGTCTTAAAGCAACATTGCTACGTTATGCACATTCTGTACCTTCGGCTGTACTGGTATGGTGTTACACTTTTCGCACTTACATTAATGACTTTTTTTTTTTTTGGTAATTTGCAAGCAATATAACAGTACGTAACAGTTTTATTAGTGTTTGACACTTGCCTCTGTGCACTGTGCGCTTCTCAGTTCCTCACACACCCAGCCTCCAGAGTGCTTAAACATACAACACCTGTCCTAGGCAGTCGTGGGAATGCAAACCACAGTATCATTGTAAGACTAAAGTATGTCATTAGGCATGCAACTAATATTATCTAACATCAGCCAGCAGATACCTGAACATGCTCCTGCATACATCCTGAGCAGGTTAATGTCTCTCCAAAATATCTGTACTTTGCCTCAGTTTTTTAAGCATATCATCTATCATAAAAAAAACTGCAAACCCCACAAACACACAAGAAGGAACGCTTGGTGCCTTTGTGTTCTGCAGACCAATATTTTATTTACAGCAGCATATATCATATACCTAGCAATCCCAGTGAATTTAAAATATCTTACAAAATGTCCGAGAAACCATTCCATGACTGGGGCAAATATGCTTCACTGTCTACTGCATTTACATGAATATAAGATGAAAATTTTGCACTACTTCATCATGTGACAAACAGGTGGTTACCTCACAAATTTCAACATGTTCTGTACAGGCATTTAGCTGAAAACTGGGAATGGAGATCATTTTATGTGCATGTATATATTTATGTATTTATTTATTAAAATTTATTTATTCTTGGGTTATAAAATGATGATCTCAGTACTTCATACAGAAGGCGCCTCATTATCTAATATGAGACAGCATTTTGGCATATGACTGGAGTAACCTAAGAAAATCCACAAAGTCCACTACCAAGATAGGTGGTTGCTGGGCCAAGTTGTGAGCTCTGAACTTCCCAAATATGAAGCACAATGCTAATGCCTGTAACATCTGTTTGACCATTTACATCAAAGCACACAAACAAGACAAAAGTATTAACTGTACTGACAAACACTGAATAAATACAATGTTGTATATTAAATAAAGCAGAGAGATCTCAAGTATTGGAATTGTCCTTCACAACCATGTGGCAGTGAATTATGTTCCATATCAGAGGCAGGTGTGAACATGGTAGTAAAGAACTTAGAGGATGCAGAAGAAGCAGGCACTTTCTTGTCTGTTATTAGCTTCTAGCGCATCATGAAGAATTAAATCAGAGGAGGCACATTCAATACGTGAGTCTTCACATTGCACAACTTCAGTGCTAATCAAGTATTCAATTTTCTGTACCATCCACCCTGTATCTAGGAACATGTTTAACATAACAAAATTCCATTCACGAAAAAATTAATAACAAGCAGACTGAAGTCAGGGAATGCTTGCTATCATTAGATGCAGAATCTTTTGTCTTCCAGTCTGCTTTCCAAAAATATAAACACTACAATATACGGAACAATAATTTTACCTTCGTCACTCACATTGAGGGAGGAATGTACGCAGAGGGTGTTTGAGAAAAGGGTGCTAAGGATACTTGGGCCTAAGAAGGATGAGGTAACAGGGTAGTGGAGAAGACTACATACCGAGGAGCTTCAAATTGGTACTCCTCAACTAATACTATTCTGGTCTTTGGAACGAGAATTAGACAGGACAGGTATGTGGCAAGTATGGGAGACAAGACAGGTACACACACAGTTTTGGTAGGGGTGACCTGGAGGAAAAAAATCACTTGGAAGACCTAAGAGTAGATGGGAGGATAATATTAAAATGAATCATCAAGAAGCTGAATGGGGGGGGGGGGGCTTGGACTGGACTGGCTCAGGATACGGAGAGGTGGCAGGCTCTTGTGAAAGCGGTAATACACCTTTTGGTTCCATAAGCTGCAGATCATTTCTTGACCAGCTGAGTTAGCTATCCACCCACCAGTACTGACTACCCCACTAGACTATCATATGGTGGACTGCTGAAGGAAACTCTGGGAGGTCATTGATTCCACAATAATGAGCAAGTGGAAATGCTAGCTCATGAATGGTTGTGAATGCAGGGTGAAGATCAGAAGAGCAACTCTACTGATAGCATTATTGTCACATCTTCCATGCAGAAGGAATACTCACATCAAAGTTGGATATGTGTCAGAATTTTGAATCACAGATGACAACTCTAGACTCTGCTCTTAAATAATGTCATTATATTCTCGGTGACAGTTTTATTCAGGTGTTTGCACACAGCTGCCATTACTTAAGACTCTACGGATGTAACAAGAGGCTGCGTAACTACGAGAGGAAGTCAGAAAGTAAGGTTCCCTATTTTATTGCCACCAAATAACTTCACAGTGAGATGCCTCTTTATTCACTTAAAGTTCAGACATTGGTCGCTGGATGGCAGCACTTTCGTAACTCAAGCTTTACAACTTTTGTGGATGACGCAGTTCTGCAATGGGTACTATACTGTGTGCGCGGACACAAGTAGAGGTGAGATCAGTTACTCAGTTTTTGTGGGCAAAAGGGACAGCTCCAACTGAAATTCATTGTGAAATTCAAGCAGTTTATGGCTCATATGTGATGACTGTGCAGCATGTGCGAAAATGGTGTCGGGATTCAAATCACATGATGATGTCAAGCATGAGGTGCAAACGTGGCTGCGTGGTCAGGATCCCACCTTCTATCTACAGGGTTTGAGAAATGGATTTCCCACCTAGACAATTGTTTCAACAGAAAAGGTGACTATGTGGAAAAATAAGTGAAGTGTAATAAGTGAATAAAGAGGCATCCCACTATGTGAAGTTATTTGGTGGCAATAAAATAGGGAACCTTACCTTCCGACTTCCCCTCGTAGGATACGATTTACGTGCTAACATACGTACACACACATATGTAGCACTTCAACCAATCACACCACAGCATCTTACCACTTATAGTAGCAGGACAATGATAAAATACAAGGTCTAATTCTGTTGCAGTGAAAGTACTGATAGACAGAAGTAATTTTAAAACATTTTAAAACCTGAACTTAAAAACTTTATTTTTTTAATTACTGTCACAGTTTTACATCTGCAGCTGAGGTACTGTGTTACTGCACACAAAGTTAAATCTGTGATGCCCCCTACTGTATTGTGTAGGATTCCCTGACAGTGTTCAAGCTGGGCCAAAACAAGTCACAGATTTAAGGCAGGTGGGGAGGGATGTCTTCCAGCAGCAGTGTACTTTAGATGGTCTTTACCTGTACCAATAAGTAAAAAATACACAGATATTATGTAACACTACAAGATTCTCTCCAAATATAATTCACACGATCAAATTCCTGGCAACATAGGCAAGGTAGGTATATGGCGCATATCGGGGACAAGGGAAATGCATACAGGCTTTTGGCGCAGGAAACCTGAGGGGAAGAAACCACTTGTAAGACTAGGAGTAGAAGGGAGGGCAGTATTGAAATGAACCTTACAGAAGTATGCAGGTGCAGCATGAATTAATCCGAATCAGGGTATGGCCACGTGGTGAACTGCTGTGAACATGGTCATGAATCTTGTGGTGCCACAATATGCAGGGAATTTCTGAACTGACTGAGGAATTGGCAGCTTTACAAGAAGAATGCTTCTCCATCTAGTCAGTCAGTCAGTCAATCACAGGTAAATCGGCACTGATACAGACTACTGCTCCAAAACATCAAGTGACATTCTTGCTTAGACCGGTCTGCTGTATATATTCTGTACTTATGTAAAACTGCAGGAACACAATTTTGCAACTATACAAATGCTTAAAAATACACACTACTTAATAAATTAATGTTATTACTTAATAAACAAATTGTAAGTCCTGAGCTGTGCAGTAGTTTAAAGGAACTTGATGGCTTCGTCAAACAACTACAGGGTCTGGCTCCACTGGTCTTGACTAACACATATCATTTGAATTAGAACCAGCACTGACATTGGAAGAGGAGTTAACCACACGACACAGGAAGCATACAGTTCAGAGCACTGCACACAAATCACGCCTGGCTGCACGTGCACACGCACACGCACGCTAACACACACACACATGCACATACGATCATTATTTTGTCTGACAATATCTGTCACAGCCTGTCAGCTTGCTATCACAATTAAGTAGCCCACTCAGCCAACCGCCCATGTGCACAGCACAACAGACAGGAACAGAAATGGTATGATGTCAGACAAAATTGGGATCCTTAAAACAAGCACATCATACATTCTTGATGCTGTATGAAGTGGTGTCAAGAGAGCTACCAACAACTTTCAGCACTTTAAAGCACGGTACCAACGTGTCTGTTACCCACACTCACACACACTCAGACACACAGCACAGCAGTACTTACTTATCCATATAACAGGAATCAGATTTGTCAAACACCCACTCCAATAAGAAAAGGGTGTTGCACAATATTACTAAAACATACAAAGTTTGCAGCAAAGTTCCAGTACTCAGAACATATGGGTTCCTGCTAAAATGGCTAACTGTAGGGTGGTTCATAACAGAACTGTAAACAAATTATACAGAATATTAACAACACGTAGTGCAATGACACAACAACATGAAAAAGACAGCTTGGAAGGGAGGGCAGACATTACACTTGCAACATCATCAGTATAAAGTCTAATGAAGAAATACAGGATCATTATTTCATCTGACATGTTATCAGCTTCCAATTCCTGTTGGCTCATTCATCACACTCACATTGCACCAATATGTGTGGCAACAGTGGTCACAAGAAGGGACAGATCAAATAATTACCCTGTATAACCCCTCTGACATCATGACTCTTTATAAAGCCCCTCAATGTTGTTTCTAAAAGATTTGTTCAAACAGATAAGTTAAATGTACCCCAATGCACTGGTTTTGTGAACATAAGAAAATAAAACCCTCACAGCAAAAAGTCTACAAAACTATCCAGTAACACAAGAACAACGTGGATCAGGAGCAGAAGTAAACAAACAATCAGCACGTGTAAAAGTGCAAAACAATGAAACTGTGTGTTGGAAACCATTTTTAAAAACCTGAGATAATTGACTATTTCATATATATATATATGTATATATATATATACAACCATAAAATGTTTTGAAGTCATTACACAAATCTACACTTATGATTCAGACATGAACCATATTCACTATAATCTCATGAACTTTCCTGTATTGTTTCACGACACACTTTAGGGCTTCAATTGTAAGACACACTACAGTCTCGATGTCTGTAATTAATTGTGACCGATAAAACGAACATGCACACAGGAATTATGGACATCAGAATCCATTTTCCATGCAGTATGTCCATTTGCTTTTAAAAGCTTAAGAAATAACAGTAAAAAATATAAAATCAAATCAAAATATATGAAAAACCATTAAAGTTTCTTTTTAATAAAAAATAAACTCTTTTTTTGGAAGCATAAAATACATTAAATTATTTTAGCATGAAGGCGATCGACCTCAGTTAAATGACAGGCACAGCTTAGCTGCCGGGCAGAGAGTCATCTGTGAGATACAAGGACAGCAGAGATGACTTGCAGACCATGTGCTCTCGATCAGAATCATCGAACCGGTCATAAAATGTTGAAACAATGGTTTAAATGGGTAATTGTGAAAGGTCGAAATCCCGAACATGGAGGTTCTAACATCGAGAATACTGTGTATCTTCAGCTGCAATCTGAACAAGTAAAATGGCAACCTGCCAAGGCCAGGCTGGTAGGTGAAGCCCACAAAACTCACAGCAGTGATCATGTGTCCTGTGAATGTCACAATAAATGCATCAGGCCATACTGACACCACTTGGACATAGATTTTACAAAATATCATCACCATTAAATGTGAATATTATTCTGGACACTGTAAATCATGCTGGATTCTTTTATACACAAAATGCCTGAAACTTGGTCAGGTGTAAAGAAACGGAAGCTTCCTCATTTGAAGAACATTTCTAGATTACTAGAGCAGTGCCTAACGCTGACCGCTTCTCACAGCTCCAACAAAGAATAAACTTTCCTTCATTGTAGCTGAAAAAGGGAACTGATCTAGTTTCTGAAACAATGTGTTTGAAGATCCTCAATGACACCAAACAATATCCAAAATATGTCACGTATACTGTAAAAATATGCTGGTCTTCGGGGATATGACACTGCCACTGGAGGAGTAATTCCTAGGTTCAGTGTAGCATTGTGCTATCATCTTGAGGCTCAAGCATTCCAAGAAAAATCCATTCTTCTTGGACAGCTTGAGCTGAAGTTGCTAGCACTATGATCCTTAAAAACGTCAGGAACTATTCACCTGATACAGCATCACATCCCAGACAGACAGACATGAATCATAAGCTCTGCTGCCATGGCAACATGAAACCTCACACATTTATCGATTAAGTCACTGATGTCATTTAGAATTAAACATGCAAGAAAGCTACCAAAATCTCACAATCTGTTACAAATCTTTGCAATCCAGAACCCACCAACCTGACCAGATCCGATACAAGCTAATGACCATTCACTCCTTTAACTCACTCCCATATAAAGCTCAGTATTATGCATGCAGCCCATCTGTAGAACAGATACTGTACGTACTGTCCTTGTACATGATGACGACGACGATGATGATGATAGTTACATACTGTCCCTGTACATGACGATGATGATGATGATGATAGTTTGTCTGCTAATTGATCATAAAACACTTTTTTTCCTTAAAACTAGTAACTGCCAAAGCCTTATGCAATAGCTATTACACTAGAATGCCACACAGGCACACTTTTAACATATACAATGCTCCTAAATGCTAAAGATAAATATAATTTTGAAATAAATACATAAAAATGTCAGAATAATTCCATTCATAACATATGCAGTTACTACTGGTACAAACTTGTCATATAATGTGGCTGCCTGATATTCACCAAGTAGCCAAAAGTCAGCTTTCATCTGCATCACGATATGTCATGTCATGATAACCATTAACACTTCAGCATTCCCCATTATGCCACATGGCACAGTGCCAAGCTCTTGCTTGCACTATGTGACACTATCTTGTCCAAAGATAAAACTACCTTTCAAAATTGGCACACGTTCAAAAACTAAGTTGATAAATCAATGGAGGTAACAAGGGCAAAGGTGCATTTGCCAATACGCTATAACATGTACAAACTTTGTGTTTCTGCTAAAATTCTTTGTTCCAGGTACTGTAGATCAAGTGCAGGTACTCGATAAAATAATCCACTAGAAAAGAAAAGTTAAATCATTTGTAATTAATTACAAAATATAACACATTTAACAAGAATTATACATTATGAGAGGTATTACAGAACTGTTTGTTGTGTGGCAGACCACACTTATAGAAAAGATAAATACCATGAAGGCATGCAAGGGGAGCAGAAGAAGAGCACTACTCATTCTGAACCTTGGTACTATAAGGGGGCAGAGGTCAACAGCAGGCCCAGTCAACTTAGAGCACCAGTAGAGGACAGCCCCAGTACCCACTGAACACAAGGTAGGGTGCAATGCTGCTGACCCAAGCTTGATGCTTTCCAAAAGATCCAAGTCTCCTGCCTCCACTAGGAATCAAAATGTGCCTTGTCCAGACCAAAGACTACTTTTCTATACCAATCATGCTAATCCAGTTCACATTTATCAGAAAAATGATTGGGGCACCTCTTCAGCAAAGTTTGTAACTAAAGGAAAAGTAAATAAATAAATACATAAATGCATGCATTCAAAAGTATACTGTATGGGAAAAAAAATCTAATTACAATGTATATAATATATATATGTTCATGGCATTCAGAATTTTAGAAATGTGTTATATCATTAAATGAATCTAAACTGTGGTATGATGGTGAAAATGAATTATACCGATTCGCACGACTTTTTCAGCAATGCAACCCTACCTCTATATGGAATAATAAAACAACAAAGTTACTCTTACGCATATTGGACTGTGCATCATCTTGATATTTGAATAGAGGTAGACCAACTTGATGACACTTGCTTTATTATGTCAATTTACTGCTCAACATGTTTCGGATGAGTAATGGTTCAGCCTGCACTCGGATACCACATCACCAACAGTCAATCCCGCTACATAACACCAACACGCCTCAAGTCAGCACAATACAACCTACACAATAATGCACCAAGTAGTCGCAAGCTCCTGAAGATGGATGTATTAACATCCGAAACATGTTGAGCAGTAAACTGACATAATAAAGCAAGTGTCATCAAGTTGGTCTACCTTTATTCAAATAACAAAGTCACTGTTAATTTCAATACAGAATTACAAAATAATGTTTTCCAGCTTAATATGCCTAATATGCTGAACTATTTCATAAATGGGGGTTTAGCTAAATTTGTTATGTTTAAAGCCATGGAATAAAAATGTAGATTTTACGCAATGAGAGAAGAAACATGTAAAAGGACATGAAATATTTGTTGTTGTACACTAAACACTACAAACTCTTAAACATTAGTTTTTGTATGCCTAATCTGCTTAATTTTTCCAGAAAAGTATTAAGAGGGATTCACTGTATTTGTTTAACTTTAAGCAGTGAAAAAGAAAAATTTAAAAGGACGTAGAATATTTGCTGGTAAGCACTATACACTACAGACTTTTAAAAGAAGTGTTCATTTTCAGCGAGAATACACAAACAACTCAGTTGATTTTCATCTCTGAAGAAGACAATGCACTGTTTCCTGACCTACACATACAGACAATTTCAGTCAACACAACTGCCTGTACAAAAATATTTACTTTACAAACTGTTACATGTTTACATCCATAACAGTCATCATCAGGCATGAATATATAAAAAGGCAAATACCTTGCACTGCTGTTCCATAAAGTATACAAAAGTACAACTGCAGTACCTAACTTGCAAGAAAGATAAGATATCTGTGATTCACAGGAATGACAAGTCAAGAGATCTGACTGCTCTCCTTTAAATTTACAGAGGCAAATATTATTTTTATAATAAAACACAACTGTGTTGACTAAAACTGTTTTTATTACTTAATTTATTATTACCAACAATAAACAGACTCACATGTTTCTGCATAGAATCCATTGGCATATGTAACTAAATTTCAAACAGTTAATGGACATGGCTGGGTTTAATTTTAAGGGTATCATATCTGGTAACTTAAAAGTACATAGATTTTGTAACTGACCAAACTGAATATAATGACTTACCATCACGGAAGATCCTGAACACATATGCCTTCAATGGATAACTTTAGTAATGTAGTCTGTAAAGAGGAACCAAACACCATCAAGTTATTTTCTTTACCACACAGAACAACTGTTATATACTAACTAAAAATATATTATTCCAAGTGGAACAAAGGTTAATGTTATCTGTAACATTAATCATCTGCTTGTGAAACTGGGTCCCTTACCATGAAGGGAAAAAGATGGCCTGAGGGTAACTGCACAATACAGACACACAGCACACGATATGCTATGGACAGGACACACAAGTCCAAGTGTTCCATACATTGTCATGGGTCAAGTATTCATTGTTATTGTAGAATTAAACTGATGGTGAATAATGCAACATGACAGGCTGAGAGTTATTGAAAATAACATTCTGAGGAAGATACTGTGCCAAAGGAGGAGGATGAAACAGGAGACTGCAGAAAGTTACATAATTCTTCATTATTTGTCCTCCTCACAAGATACTGTTTGGGTAATCAAAGAGGGAATGATGTGATGGGTTGGGAACGTGGCACATATTATAAACTGCATACAGTGTTTGAATGGGAAAGTCTGAAGGTACGGGACTGCCTGGAAGATCTAGGTGTGGACCAGAAAACAGAATTAAAATGGTCTTGCAAACAAATGCAGCATGTTATACCAGGGTACCTAAGACAAGCCTGGTAAATGAGTGAGTGGTTATATGAGGGTCAGCATGGTTTTAGACCAGGGTACTCGTGCGAAAGTCAAGTAGTTACGGTTTGTCAGGATATTGCGGATTCACTGGATGAGGGAGTCAGGACACATGCGATAATAATATATTTTTCAAAGGCATCCGATTTAGTTCCACATGATAGTTCCAGATGGCCCCCAAGCCTAAACTCCTAATATCCTCTGGCTCCAAGAAAAAGGGGTCCAGGTACACATGTCTGAGTGAGGCCAAAGCCTCGCACTCCCACAGAATGTGAGCCGAGGTTTCCTCTCCCACCCCGCACTTCCTACACAAGGGGCTGTCCAGCAGCCCTAGTAGGTAAAGATGTTTCCTCAGGGTGTTATGACCCATAAGAGGGCCAGTTACAACTCTGGATTGAATCCTATTAAAGGTCATAAATTTTGCCCTGGTACCCAGACTGGGTTCCAAGATAAACTCTCGAGTCTGTCTTTGGGTATCACCAGGACCTCGCCATTGGGCCCCATGCTGGTTGACAAACCAGCGGCTGAGCCTCTTTTGTAAATCTCGCCTAGAGACAATCAGGGCTGGCTTGGGTCCAAGAAACCTCAGAGCAGTGATGCCCCCCGTGAGCCCATCGGCGATTTCATTACCTCATATTCCAGCATGACCAGGGACCCAAAAAAGGCCCACCGCATGCCGGATAGAGATATCATTGAACGCCTTTTGGCACTGGTGAACCAAAGGAGATGTTGTTCTAACGGCCTTCAGGGATTTCAAGGCCACTAGATTATTGGAGCAGATACGTATTTCTCCGGTCTATTCTGAGATTCAATCTCATAGACACAGGCTAAGATAGTATATATCTCTGCCTGAGAGACTGTTGCATATCTACCTAGGGAAAAGCTGAGCCTTTGTCCTACCGATTGCCCATAGACTCCAGCCCCCGTCCCCTCCCTCATCTTGGACCCATCTGTAAACCAGACGAGCCCTTTGACTGCAGGAGGAGCACCAGTTGCTTTAGTCCAATCCTCCCTTGTCAACATGATAACCCTATATTGGGGTTCAAAGTTGTATGCTGGCCTCATTATGTCAACCCCCACATTAAATATGGGATCTGACTGTTGAAGCCGCATCAAAATACTGCTGTGTCCTCTATTGGGATGTAGGTAAGACCAACATCCCAAGCTCCAGAGTCGATGCGCAGCTGACCTAGCCTCACTCTGAACCACCAACTCCAGTGGGGGGAGGCAAATGAGTGCGTCCACAGCATTGGTGGGAGTAGTGCGCATAGCTCCCTTTATCCCTAAGCATGCTAATCTTTGGACCCTGCTTAGTTTCCTCTTGGCACTGGCGGTCTGACAGCCTGACCACCATACCAAGGATGCAAAAGTGACGGAGGGCCTGATGATAGCAACGTAGAGCCAATGAACCACCCTGGGTTTCAGGCCCCACGTCACACCACAGGACCTCCTACAGGCCCACACTGAGATTTCAGCCTTCTTCACTTTAACATCCACGTGTTTCTTACAGGTCAGACGTGTGTCCAGGATCACTCCTAGATACTTGACCAACATGGAGCGTTGCAGGGTCTTCCCAAACAGACGAGGCTCGAAGAACCCTGGAAGTTTCCTCTTTCCAGTGAATGCAACAAACCCTGTCTTGTTGGGATTAACTGACAGACCAAGCTCGCCACACCACAATTCAACGGTATGGAGGGCCCACTGTACGAGCCCTGATACCGTGCTTGGGAATTTTCCCTAGAAGACAGATGTCATCCACATATCCATGTGCATAAACGCTCCCCTCATTGTGCCTTACTAGCAATTCATTTACAACAAGGCACCATAAGAGGGGTGATAAAACCCCTTCTTGAGGGCAGCCCCTGGACACCACAACACTCCTGGAGACACCCCTGAAAGCCACTGTGGCCAGCCGACCCTCCAGGGTGGCTCTAATTCATTGTAAGATGGTTTGATCTACCCCATGTCTGGCTAACGCTGAGCACAGAGTCATGAGAGGTGTTGTCAAATGCCCCCTCTATGTCTAGAAGGACGCCTAAGGCAATCTCCTGCTGATCAAGAGCCTTCTCAACCTGTACTATGAGCTGATGAAGGGCCGTTTCCACAGATTTCCCAGGCTGGTATGCAAGTTGGTTGGGGTGAAGTGGCTAAAGCGCCAAAATTTCATCCCTTAAAAATCTATCCACCAGCCTCTCCATGGTCTTCAATAAGAATGATGTGATACTGATGGGTCTAAAATCCCTGGGTCCACATTAGGAACTCCTACAGGGCTTACGAATAAACACTACCTAAACCTGGCGCCACAAAACTGGAACGTACTCAGTCACCAGGCAGGCACGAAAAATCCTAACCAGGTACAGAATGAGGATCCCCTGTCCCTCTTGCAAAAGGGGCGGGAAAATCCTGTCCATGCCCGGACTTTTATATGGGGTGAATGAATCAATTGCCCACTCCACCCTATGACAGGTAATGGTCCTTTCAGCTACCCGCCAGTCCACATGTGTGGCGCAGCAGACAGCGGCGGGTATCACACCCCCTTCCACAGCAACTGAGTCGGGGAAGTGAGTAGCAAGCAAAGAGATCCAAGGTTTTCTCCTCAGATTGCATACGCTGTCTGGTAGGAGCCACCAAGGATCCCAGCCTAGTTTTAGGGTCCCTAGATAGAGCCCTGTGTAACCTTGCTGACTTGGGTAAATCGTTAACGGAGCTACAGAAGGTCCTCCAGGTCTCTTTGGAAGCCTTCCATACCTCCTTCCATACTTCCTTCCTATATCTCTGTTCAGCCTCTCTCTATAGAGTTCCCAACTAGACGATTTGTTGTCAGCCTGGCACCTATTAAAGAGCCGTCTGACTTCTCTTCTGAGGGACTCTAATTCCGATGTCCACTTCAGAGATTTTCTCCCATTCTTAGAAGGACTAAAAGGGCAATTATCCTCATAAGCGGTGATAAGGGCCTGCTGAATCCAATGAACAGCAAGCCCTAATCCAGCTTCGTCATCCATTCTCATCTTGGGTCCCCTCTACAGCTTATCCCTCAGGCCCTCTCGGAAGGAGCCCCAATTGGTGCCCCTAGGGTTCCTGATCAGGAGTGCCAGTAAGGAGTCCCGCAGAATGAACACAATATGTCTATGATCCAACAGGGAGGGCTCCCGAGATACCTCCCAACCAGTGATGCTTTCTATTAGTCCATAAGACCCCAGGGTAATATCAGTCACCTCTTGCCTGGAAGTGTTGCATAAGGTGGACTCATTGCCCCGATTGAGAATCTCCAAATTTGAAGAATTGAGAAACTCTAGCAGGGACTCCCCTCTACCACTGCAGTTGGTGCTACCCCACGCAGTATGATGTGCATTGGATTCACACCCCACAATTATGTCATCATTCTCACAGTATCGCACGAGTTCCTCCACCTCCCTTGACTGGGGAGGGTCCGCAGAATCATATGGCAGATACGCAGAGCAAACAACCAACCACCTTTCTGCCCCATCCTCAATATACATTACTAGGATTGCTACAAGGTCCCTACAAGACAACCCCGGCAGCACCCATGTTCCTCGCAAGGATACAGGCTTTAGGTCTTTCCTGCCCTCTAGCAGTGTAAAGGGTATATCCAGGAATATTGAAGCCCCTGATAGTCTTCATGATACCACGATTCCTGCACCAGTGCCATGTCTATTCCTTTAATGCCCACTGTTCTGGTAAGAATTCCAGAAGCAGTAATGCTATGTTGCAGGTTGGCCTGAATGAAAGAGATGGTACTCACCATAACCCGTTTGGCTTCCTCCTCGTCTTCTCTTATTTCTTCCCCTCCAACTTGGTGCCCAGAAGGGAGAATGTGGCCTGCCCCACACCACTGAAGGGCCTCCATCTCAACCTCTCCAACACAGTGACAGAGGCTGCATCAATAATGAGCACCAGGCGGACCCCATTGGACTCCTCCCTGCACTCACAAACTCTCCAGTGCCTAGTGTCCAGACCCTGGTTCAGCCTGTGAAGCCGCAACAATTACCGCTCCACATCCTCTGCAGGGCCCGGAAACCAGGCCACCACCCTTTGTAGGTGGGAAGAGCGTCCAGGCCCACTAACATGAGCCTGGAGACCTCCCAGGCCACGAGGGTAGGTACCCTGGCAGCCAACCAGTCCTTGGTCGATTCGTCATGGCAGACCATAATAGCCACCCCTTTAGCCCAATAGGAATCAACCAGTCTGGGGGTGAACCCTCTTCGGGGAGCTCAACCACAAGATGACTGATCGCCTGCTGGATATCCGTAAAGTTTTCTTTGGAGATCTGACTCTCCAGATAGTTCTCACAGACAATCGCCACCTAAAGGCCCTCCCGAGCGACCCTGGCGTAACTAAGTTGCCCAACCTGTTTGGGCCTCTTAGCCTGCCCACCTCGGGATGCCCACGGCTGACCGCTGTCGCTTGCTTGGGTCCACTGGGAGCCCTTTACTCTCCGTAGATCTACCTTGTTGGACCCCGGATGTACTGGGCTTCTGTAAAGTTTCTGGCTGACCGCCTGGAGCAGACCAAGGTTGGCCACCGCCAAAGTCTCCCGAAGGAGCCTCCACAAGCCTAGCCCTCCTCACCTGCTTTTTGACAGCACCAGTGACTTTGAGGCTGAGACTGCCGACCTTCTCTGCCAGGCCCTCCAGGTTCTCCGAACTTAAATTGCTGGGACGCTGGTGTTCCCTCCCCAATCAGAGTAGTCTCACCCGCTCCTTGCTCAAATGAGTCCCGCCCAGTGGCCCCAATCTGCGGAGCCTCTGTGCAGGAACCCTTATCAGAGTCCCCAGATGCGGAGCTCTCCATATCCTTTAAGTTTACATTCGTGTGCTCCATTTCAGTCTCACGAGTAATGGGGAAATATGTGGTCCACCAAGTAGAAACCCCATAATTGGTAAGGCTGAAATTACCCCTCGGAGGTTGCCACGTATCCCAGAGAGTGCCGTTTGAGACAGACTCATCCACTGCCATTCATTCCATAGGCATGGCACTCACACCGTAGGATTGTGGATATTTTTTTAAAGGTTTACTCCTTTAGATCTGCTGTGTTCTGCGTAACAGGATCACCTCTCGTAGGATACGGCTCTTCGCCATGCACAGATGGTCGAGTGTTGAGAGGCTATATAACGCATCTATTACCCCTGGGGAATAGCTGAAGCCCCTCCAAAGGGTTACCTATGTCGCCCTACGGAAACATGGCTGCCCCGGAAATGGCCTGGCCGACTCCCCGTGACGGGGCACAAAGGGCCCGTTCTAATCAAGGCCTAGGTGCATCGGGGCTTAAAGGCCCCGAACCCAAATGCAAATCAATCATCAATCCACATGATAGACTGCTTACGAAAATCGCAGAAACCGGAGTGGATTTGAGGGAAGTTGTATGGGTAAAGGAATTTCTCCTAGGACGTTTGCAGAGAGTTAGAGTGGATGGGCAACTATCTGAGGAAGTCAGAGTAACCTCAGGAGTGCCACAAGGGAGCACATTAGGTCCTCCACTATTCCTAGCTTATGTTAATGATATTTGGAGAAACACTGAGTCTAATATATGGCTGTTCACAGATTATTGTATAATATACAGGAAAATAACGGACAGTAGGGACATTGATAAGTTACAGACGGACCTAACTGGATTAGGGGAATGGGCGGTAGAAAATAAAATTAAGATAAATCAAGGCAAAAGTAAAGCAGTAAGCTTCACAAAAGCTAGGGTGAAGGAACAAATAAGGTATTATTTTGGGGAAAAATTAATCCCAGAGGCAAGTAGCTTTAAATATTTAGGAATAATTCTACGCAACGATCTAAACTGGGCAGATCATGTCAATTACACCCTACGAAAAGCATGGAAGGCTCTTCATTTCATGTGTATACTCAAAAACGGAAATAATAATACGAAACATTTAGCTTATACAGCACTAGTGGCACCAGTACTTGAGTATCGAGTGGTGTGTTGGGACCGATATAGAGAAGGTCAGGTAAGTGCTTTAAATTGGGTGCAAAAGAGAGTGGCTAAATTTGCATATGATATAAATGAGTTGGGTTGGAAAACTTTGGCACAGTGAAGACTGATAGCCTGAATATGTGCCCTTTTCAAGGCATACACCGGGAGATGGGCTTGGTAAGTGACAGCGAATAGACTTCTAAAATCATGCTATCTGAGTAGGGATGATCATAATCTGAAAATTAGGTCTAGGAAACAAAGAACAGATGTTGGTAAATTTCCCTTCGTAAACAGAACCATTAAGAGCTGGAACCAATTAGCTGCAAGCTTACTAGCATCTTTCCCCTGTAAATTAAACATGTTTAGAAAGACGGTTAAGAATACAGTTACAAGCAAGGGAAATGATGTGGGGATTAAGGGCAAATAAGTGACGTGATGTGAAGTGTAGTGATGTGAACTGATGATTTATGTGAAGTGATTTTATTTTGAAGTGAAGTGAAGTGTGTTACGGTGAAGTTCTTGGAGATATGTGCCACATACATTAGGGTGACCTTATACTGAGGGTACTTGATTGTATTGTGACTATTTCATTTGGGTACCTCTTGCACTGTGTTTGTTTTAACTTGTACAGTGGTTGTTTTAACTTGTTTTCTAATGTGTGTGTGTTTTGGTAATATGTATACATGTATTTACTGTGTTTTGTATTTTTTGTATTGTTTCATTTATGTATATTTATTCTTATTTGTTTTGTCTGTACTAGTGTCAGTGACTACTGCCACCGAGTGACAGCTCAATTGCAGTTAATAATAACAATAACAACAACAACAATACTCAATCAGTGTTTCTCAGGAGAGGAACAAGTGTAGAGGTTTTGTAAACACAGAAATGAAACTTTGGGCTCCATAAAATGTGGTGACTTTCTTCACTAGCTTCTTATGAAGGACTCTGCTTCAAGAGGTACTTAGTTAGCTAGTTAGTTAGTTACTTGGCTAGCTAGTTACAGGTAACTTTATCTTACACATAATTTGTCCAGCTCCCTACATGCTGGACTCCTTCTGAGAAGTCTCAATGACGAGAGGGCTCATTCTGATGGTGGTAACAGCAGTAGGCAGTAAGTGAAACTGTAGGGCCACTCTCTCCACAACACATGAGGCAGACAGCCGGGCCTCTGCATCGTGATCCCAGCATTCTTCCATTGTGTCACAAAGAGCCAGCAGACCCTGCACAAAATAATTATATGTGAGGCTCCAGAAGATAAGTTGAAAGACAACTTTAATAAACAATAAAGAAGTTTAAATGGTAAATTAATCTGTACACCATGCAACGAAAATAAGAACAGAAGTTTTATTGGGGGGGGGGGGGGGGTTGAAAAATTTTTTTCCCCCCCAGAAGGGGAAAAAAAAAAAAGGGACAAAATTTGGGGTTA
>Ga0123354_10002072_pt1 | contig 25886 bp, 16 predicted proteins | sample TergutLab28metaG_2_FD_97872 | JGI IMG/M metagenome (GOLD analysis project Ga0123354, IMG submission 97872) | Labiotermes labralis P4 segment gut microbial communities from Petit-Saut dam, French Guiana - Lab288 P4 | ecosystem: Host-associated > Arthropoda: Insects > Digestive system > Gut ...
CAGCTTCTCACCATGGAGACCTGGGCTCAATTACAGCATAGGTCATGAGGGTCTGTGCTGGGCAGAGTGCCACTGGAACAAGAACTTGTCCAAATGCTTTAGATTTTGCTTAGTGGCTTATCATTCATCAACATTCCATACCCATCTTCCATGAGAACCTGGTACAATAGGCCCATTTGAGGCTGCAGTACCAAGCAACTCAGCCTCATCCCCCTTCAATTAAACAAAAAGTTTTAGGACATGCATTCTTTATTATTAGTTATCCTTCTGGCAATAAAACATAAAAGTGGAAGTTAATTCACCTTTCTTCATGGCATGGAAGGGGACAACTTGGCTTTAACATTGCAAAGTATGTGGAAAACAGGACTCTACTTACAAGATATGTGTATAGAATGGGCTAATTAGGTGATAATGCATAAATTAATGCTGATATGCCTATGCAGCATGGAAGTCTGCCATACAGTCAGAAGAATATTCTTATTTTTTATTGAAGGAACATATGGCATAGTTGCTGTATGATGAAAATACATAAAACTAGGTAGTATGAATGCAAAATACTGGTACAGATCAAAATAAATGGTGTGATATAACAAGGCTATATATGAGTAAATAAAAAGATAGAGTTCAGGTATAGGTCTATAACAGTGAAACATTAGACTAGATCTAATATTAATCCACTTGCATACTACTGGAATACAATTTAGATTAATTGATAAATTTGAAAATAAATGCATCAAAAAGATCACAAAATTTCCATACTGGGTTACATACCTCATCCAAGAAAAATAATCTGTTTTTATTATTACAATATGCCCTACATCTTTGAGGCTTTTTATCACTGTCAGGGACATGTACAATGAAAACCTAAGGCAGCCCCTGAACCACTACTAGGTAGTATACATAGTAAACTGCTTTATCACCTGCCAACAGCTGCCAGTACTTACAGAAAACACACAAATAACAATGTTTTTTTTTCAATGTACTGTGTAATTGAGCAGGCAGTTGTAATATTTTTTCCACCCCAACGAAACCAACGATCTACTCTACACATGTAAACAGAATGTTTTTAACTGTATTCCACACAAAGTTACAGAGTCCTTGAGAAAGGGTTCACACGGCAGCTCCAACCCAACACATATACTGCAGTAGGGCATTTCTTCCAATGGTGTAATTAGCATGATCTGTGATAATGAGGATGTGTCTCACGTCCGAACGTGGGTCCGCACAGATCATATATTTATTCCTGCTTGTAGTTAATCTGTGGTCCGGTTAGTCGTGCGGCCATGTTGGCGTGTCAGGAATTGTAACGTAGACCATAGCGTGGTTAGTAGCAAGACGTGTTGAAAAGACAAGGTTCAGATACAGGAGAAAAAGGAATGGGAATGGCAGTGTGAGTGAACCAGTAGCAGGAATGTGTTCTTTGTCATTAGTTATAAATGCGGCGATCGTGATTTAACATACTTTCCTAGTGTATTGAGCCGCTTAGAAGAAACTTCCATAGGTCTGCTTTACGGTCTGGGACAATATGGCGACGATGTTCCCCGTCTGCCATGTGTTAAGAAATGTGAAAGGCCTTAGGAATCCTGTATCTGCACGGCAACATTGGCACTTCGACTGCAACACGAACTGTACCAGTCCGTCTCCAAAGGGCGATTATTTGCTTTATTTGCACGGATCTGCATGCGAGCCTGTCGCTGCATATGAGGTAATTTACTGTGTAAAATATTTGAAGTCCACGTAACTGATGTTACCGCAGCAATTTGTTGGCATCAGTGAAATTGTTGTTCGTGGTGGTGATCATTCCAGAAGTGGCCACTGCAAAGTTCACCCCAAAAGTCTCAATTGTTCAAGTAGTTTCTATTCGTTGCCCTTTTAGTATAAATCGTCTGGTGTATTTTGTTGCAGCGATCCTATGTACTCACGCCGTGGAACTCCCGTATGGATAAGTTTACAGAGGACATCCCGTTGTGTTTTTTAACTTAAAACAAATCGTTAGATTACCGTCAACCGCAGGTACGTTATTTTATGTAGAAAAATGACAACATGTTTCGGTCTAAGAGACCATCATCAGGCCATCAGTACAAAAAGTCTAGAATAAGGTGCAATGCAGTATAATTGAAGCTCGTGATATGGGACCCCATATGACTTGCAAAGTTTATATAAAACTATAAAATCATAGGGTTGGTAATAATGAAAACCCTAGGTAAGAAGAGGCAGAAGCGCAGTCCTAATGTTGTATTTGAGGATGACGTTGATAAGTGTGTTATCAGAAACACAAAGAGTGTAGGAATTATATGGAGGAAATGCCAGTTGAAGAGAAAAATTCTGGCAGAGCAGACATTGTTATCTGGAGGTCAAGGTACCTGAAGGAAGTACAGGAATATCAGGATAATGGACACTTGATGTTTTACACACACAAGAGATGGACAGACAGCAACTTAACATTTTGCAAATGTTGAGAGGAAGGTGAAGTCATGGGCATTCTTACTCATGTGAATTCGGGAAACAGGCTTATAATGCTGCATGTGGGGGGAATTGGTGGATTTCTTCCTCCATGCACATCTCATTTACAAAGCTGGACTTGAAGCCGGAGACTACCATGGACAAATGAATGCAACAAATTTCGAAAATTGGGGAGCCAAGAAACTTACTTCTAACTTTCAGCCTTAACCAGTAATTGATCTAGATAATTCTCCCTATTACTGTCTCCTGGTTGACGGATCACTTTCAACTTGCACAGTAAAAACAGGCTTGATCTGGCTCTGCAGGAGGGTATAATGTCTGATGAGACCATGAGCAAACATGACTTACCAGTTAATTGTTCCACAGAAGCCCAAAGTGTTACTGCATTTCAGGTTCAAGTCCTGAAATGAATCCTGAACAGGCTCAATGTAAATAGATTCCTTTGGCTGTAAATGATATAACTAGGGAAGACCATGTGTGGAAGCCATTATGGCATTGAGAAACTTGAACCTGGGCAGAACATCCATCATCTGTCAAGGTGGTAGGTGTTTTGCAACTCGGTGTTTCTATGTGAAACTCGAGACTTTGTCATTGTTGAGGACATAATTCATTCAGTAGATAGTGCCAGTGGGCAGTACCCAAAATGTTCAATAATTGTAAGTTTGTGGTCTACAGACTTGAATTAGAGTGGCCAATGAGATTTGGTTTCTGAAAAAATTCGGTCTATGGGGTTTTTCTAAATTTGAATTGCAGCCAATAGAATCACTTTGTACATAAGGGGCCATTCAGTTGGAATGAAGGAGAAGAGGCAACAGGAGGAGACACTTCATTTTGGACTGTTGGAGTTGCACGTATACAAAATGGGTGCTCTGTAAGTTTGGGAATATTTTAGATAAAATATTTGATTAAAGAAGAGAGAAGTGACAACAGTGCCATGGATACTCCCAATAATGTGTTAGAATATTCCAGCTGCTGTAATCCAAGAGTGAACTGCTACCAATAAATAAAGAAAAACCCAAAACTCAGTGTTGTTTTCATAAGTTAGCAGTAGCCACCAATCTGGTCCTTGCAGGAACCTCCCACATAAATAACCCTGAGATAAGACCTTCAGGTACCCTGAGAAACAGACGGTAAGCTACACACCAATGGATCCGAGGTGAGGAGGACGGTAGCAAAAGAGATATTAACAGAACTGATCACATACTGGCTAATCATGGTCATGCAGTTTGACTGCCTCCATATATGTGACCTAAACCTGTAGAGCTCACATGAGCCTAGATTAAAGAGACTCGCGCATGACAACATCACAGTAGGTGTGCACCTCCAGAATTTACTACAAGTTACTAAAGACTTGGTGTGACTTGTAACAAAGGATGACTAACAAGGATACTGGAAACATGTTGGAAATACCCAGAAGCAATATTTTGAAAGAGATGGGGTTGTTCCGTATGTCATAGACACCATTATTATACACATGGATATGGATGGTGATAGTGGTAGTGATGGTGAATTTGAAAGCAATGACACTGAGGATAGGAGTGATTGGTCATCAAGTGAAGAAATGGACTTGTAGCTGGCACAGTCACTGTAATGTAAGTGTTTAATGCTTTTGTACAGGTAATAATTGCTGAATCATATATCTTCATCAGTCAGACAAGTAACCACCCCATGGTACCTGCATTCTTAAAATACCTTCGAAGTCTCATTTCACCAGAATTGGACAGTACATTCTGCATGATGTGTTGTCATCCAGGTATCCCACGCTAGTGAAGCTGATAGTTGCAGAAGCAGTGGGAAACAGTAGGAGCACAAGCTATTACAATGAGGAATGTGCTTCATTGATTGGGCATTTTAAAATATTTATTTTCAAAAGTTATAAGTAAGTATCACTTTTGATATTTTATTATTTGTTATTCTTCTTTTTTAACAGACATTAGATGCAAAGCATGTAAGCAGTTTTTATTTTAAATGCTATGTGCTTTTGTTGTGTCTTACTATCCCTTTTTTGAGGCTGGTTGCTCTGTCTCTCCAAATATTGAGGTGTAAAGAATGGCATTGGTTTTTACTGTTGTAAATGTATGGCAGTTTGAACACAAAAATTCCAAATGAAATAGCAGATTGGCATTTGGTAACAGAGACCTTGTGTGTTAGAACTGCAGGATTGAAATAATGTGATAAAAGTAAGTAAAAATTACAGCAGTATATGCTGTATATTGTAATAGCAATGTGAAGATGAATTGATAACCCTTCTGTTTGATTTTTGTGTTAGAAACATGCATAGTTTGTGTTTTCATATAGTTAATTTTAAGTCCATTCAACCATAATTCATCTTTGTGTCATCACATGAGTAATATTGTAGACTATAGGGCCCCAATTTGTGGTGGTATATCGAGGATGGCAGTATGTCGACATGGCAGTACATTGAAATACCACATAATAGGGAATTTCTGTTTCCAGACTTCCATGGGTGCTGAGTGAGGGTGGTGCTGTATCAGGGTTTAATTGTATTTTGCTAAGGATTTGTGCAGGCAAGCTGTAAATATGTAAAAGTGTATTTTACCTGCTGCCTGTGCAAGAGGAAATGATTGGGGATCATCAGTGTGGGTTTCGATGAAATGGGTCAATTGCTGATCATATATATCTTGTATTTTCAATTTGTCTGATATCTGAGAGAGAGAGAAAAAAAGGGAATACTCTACTCGTACAATGAGGCAATGCATAGAATTCAAGGAAGCCAATGCTTCAGTTAGGTGGGAGGTCTTGTACAATATTCTCATTGAGTTTGGTATCATCATGAAATGGTAAGGATAAAAGTGTCTAAATGAAACTTATAGCAGAGTGTACGTAGACAAAGATATGTCTACATGTTTCCTGTGAGAATGGTTTGAAACAAGGAGATGTGCTATTGCCATTGCTTTTCAACTTTGCTTGAGAATGCCATTAGGAGGGTTTAGGTAGACCAGTAGGGCTTGAAATTAATTGGTACACATCAGCTTCTATTTTATGATGATGATCTTAATGTACCGGGTGCAAGCATTTGCACTATAAAGGAAAACACAGAAGCTTCAGTATTTGTTAGTAAAGAGAATGGATTAGAACTAAATGATAAGAATGCTAAGTATATGGTCATGTCTCGAAACCAGCATGCAGTGCAAAATCACAACATATATTTAGAGGTAATAAATCATTTGAAAGGGTGGAACACTTCAAATATTTGGGAACATCCCTAACCAATTAGAATTCTATTCATGAAGAAATTAAGTGCAGCTTGCAGTCAGGGAATGCTTGCTATTATTCAGTGCAGAATCTTTGACTTCCAGTTTGCTGTCCAAAAATATAAAGGTATAGAACTATAATTTTGTCTTTTGTTTTCTCTATGAAGTTAGTTAGTTAGTTTTTTACCTGTGCAGGAAATATTGCTTTGGTCGTGAGTATCTGCTGTCGGGGAGTTGCGTATCTGCCAGTTAGTCAGGATTAGACACTTTTTTTTAAGTTCCCACACAGTTATAAAATACGCTGATACAAATGTCACTGAATTTCAGAGCACAAGAAGAATTATCTTGATGAAAATTCACACTAATATTTTTGTATTAAAATCATCATTCGTTCTATAATGTTTTTATTGTGTTAGCCAGTTGCTTCTGCATGATCCAACTGACTTAACCACTCTGACATCGTGAAATTTATGTCTGTGAACTTTTTATCTCGAACTTAAATTGAATGCTTATACACAAATGGCTAATGCTTGCAATTCATTATTATGCATATTAGCTGTTATAAAATGGAAAGGTGCTAATGACAAGACAAATTATTAACACAGCTGAAGGACAAAACTCAGAACCTCTCAGATGATGGGTGAGAATTAACTAATGTGTTGCCATTACCAGTGAAAGCATGACTGTAGTCTCTACAAACTATTTGAAAGTGGCATTGCTAATAGTTTTAATTAAAATATTATGGATGACACACACACACACACACACACATTTAATTCAGGAAATGAATACATAGTGTAACAGTTCTGGTGTACAAGAAAACCTCATTAATTCAGAGTTGGTTAACTCAGAATACCATATAATTTCAAGTAAGACATTCCCCAGCGTTACACATAGACTTATATGTACTCCTTCATTTGGCAAATTTTATATATGTATGATTTATATTTGATTTCTAATAGTTGTATAGTTCGAAATGTTTTGAAGCACTTATTCTCAGGGATCTGTGTTAAGTGTATTATTTTTTTCTTTGATTTACCTTGATTGTAGACTGTGTACTGAGCATAACAGGAACAGGTATGTTGCTATTTTTTTGTTGTAGAGAGTGGCTTCACTTGGTATTAATAATAGTACCAGTTGCAGTAGGTTTTTTTTAAGGGTTCTTATGATATGACAAACTTTTCTGGTTTACTAAATCCAAAATATATATATATATATATATATTCTTTTCTCATATGCTGCAGTTTTCTTATATTTATGCCTCATACATATTGTTAAGACTGTGTGTTGGTATGTCTGCCTTAGCCTTGTTTTCATCGTAAGCGGTTAGAATAGAATACACAGTGTGGTCCAAACGTTTTAGGACTGATTTTTTTAAAAAATTTAAGACAGATTACACTTTTTTTTAAAATTCAAAATAAGCTCCATTGGCATATATACAGGCCTTTGCATGGTCACACAGTTTCTGAAAAGCTGTCAAAAATTCCTCTTTTTGGACCTTCTTTAATTCATCAGTTATGGCTTCTTGGATTTCAGCAACATCCACAAAGTGGAGTCCTTTTAACTTCATTTTCAACTTGGGGAACAGAAAATACTCTGGCAGAGATAAATATGGAGAGTACAGGGCATGATAAAGGGCTGTAACTTTTTTTGGGAGGGGGGTCAAAAATTGGCAAACACTTGCATCTTTGTGGGTAGGTGCATTATCTTGCAACAAGAACAAATCTCGAGAGCAGAACACAGCTGGACGAACCCGCTGAATGCACTTCAGGAGGTGATCCATTACTGTTTTATAAAATTCTGCATTTACTGTTTTTCCCTCTGGTACGAATTCTTCGTGCACTGTGCCTTGAGAGTCGAAAAAAATTGTCAACATGGTCTTGATGCGGGATCTTTGGATTTTCAATTCCTTGGGCTGAGGGGATATCTCACCAACCCATTCAGAACTCTGTTGCTTTGTTTTGGGGTCACAGGCAAAACACCAGCTCTCATCTCCCGTAATAATTTTGTTAAAAAAATTTTTGTGCGATAATGCCTTGGCAAGATGTGACTCGATCTTCCCTTCACTCAGGTGTCAAGGAGTGTGGAACAACAAAACGTGCACACAACTCTCTTTTTCCCTAATCCTCTTTCAGAATCAGAAGAACTACAGTCTTGGAGATGTTAAAAGTTTCTACTATTATTCTTGATGCGATTTGACAGTCATTTTTGACCAAATAAGCAACAGCAGCAATGTTTACCTTAGTTCGATTCGATGTTGGATGACCACCTATCTCATCATCTTCTACTAGCTCCCTTCCATTTTGCAATCGAGAGTACCAATTAAAAAGGTTTGATCAGTTCAAAGTGCATTCCTATAAGCCTTTTGCACCAATACTAGTGTTTCTGTCGCAGATAGACCAGCTTTGAAACAAAATTTTATGGCATCTCTGTTCATGCCTGCCATCCATGATCTATAAAGAAAACTGACTTTACAATACAAGTTGTAACTCATACACTGTTGAAGATGAACAAACGAAACTCGGTGTGTGAATGGATGTTGGTTGATAGTACTTAGTGGGTCAGCTAGTTCTGTTACTTAAAAAAAATCGGTCCTAAAACTTATGGGTCACACTGTGTATTGTCTACACTTCTACAAGGTGCATGAGAAGTCATATGCCTGACTTGTTTATTGATTTATTTCGTTATGTCTGCATTTTATGACTTGGCATGACTTTGCATGACTTGACAACCCTGTGTGGCAATGCACGTGACAAAACTGGGATGAACCAACACCCAGGGTCGCATTTTCTCATTAAAGTAGTGTGTTGTGTAAAGATGGGAATGACAATTATGAGCAGTTAGTCCACTGAGGAGAGTTTGGTAGCAAGTGTTTGGATGCATAAAGACAGCACAGGTCAGATGATGAATCAGGTGATGACACCATTTCTGCAGCAATTTGGGAAGTCATGTCTGTGTAGAGCAACTCTTTCAGTGTGTGAAAAAGTGTGTTTATGTAGAGGAATATGAAGGATTCGCCTCGAAGCAGTCGACCAGTATCCCAAACAGTTATGTGCTGTGGTTGCCGCTTTCATTGAACGATCACCACACAAGTCCATGCTGAAACAATCAGCGGAACTTGGAGTACTTCATTTGACCATGTTTGACTACAAGAGGGACCTGGTGATGAAGTCATTTTGGTCATTGTTTGTAACTGAACTCAGTGATATTGACATAACACTGTCACAAAGCATGTGCTTTGTTGTTGGATTGATTTCTGGTAGCCCTGTCTCATGGGAAATTTCTCTTTCAGATGAATGTGCAGTTTACTGTAGCACCCTATCTTGAAATGTTTTTTGGGGCTAAACAGAATCCTCATTACACGCTTGAGATATAAGACCACCCAACATGCATGATAATATTGTAGGTGTAACTGCCAGGTATATCATTTGGCCCATATTTCTTTGATGGAACTCTTAGTGGTGTTACATGTGTTAAATGTGGAATTACGTTATACCAGAACCAAGCAACAGTGGGATTATGTAACAGGTGTCATTTCAGCAAGATAGTGCTCTAGCACATTTCACCCTGACTGTGTGTGACTTCTGCAATGAATCACTAACAGGTCAGTGTATTGGTTGGGATTGTGCAACGTCCCCTTTGCCACTGCCATGGTTGCCATGCAGTCCCAACTTGAGTACACGTGATAACAGCCTGTGCACCATGTCTGCGTTGTGGGTCATCATTACTGGTACCTGCATCTCTTAACACCTTGAATTCCATGGAAGAGGTCACAGAGGATGTGATGATGCATAAAGCTCTGTGAGGACCATGAGGGGTTCCCACAGGGATCTGCCAGATCCATAAAATGCGGGTAGGATGAAATAAATATGTCAAGTTTACAGTGTCTTTTAGGACTTCCCATAGGATAATGAATTAATGCTTTACTTTTGCTACTGCTTTTTATAAATTTACATTCCGAATTCTATAGACATTTCTTGAATAATTGCCTGGACAATAGGCAGTCTCAAAGGTACTCCTTTCTTGTATTTATAAGTTGATCCATGAAACTGAAAATAATTTTGATTTGAATTAGCATTTATTAGATTGGCCATTTATTTATTACTGTTGATGTGTTAATTTTTTATTCGTTATGCCATAATTTTTATTGGTTCATTTATAAAGATGTTGACATATAACTTTTATATCCAACATGATCAGTTCAAATTCTTGTTTCACTTTAATATTGCATAGGTTTGCTAATTGTTTATAGTTTTCTCTCCTACATTCCTTAGGGAGGTTTGGCATAGACTTTAGTTGTTCCACCACTGAAAATAATGCCTGGTAATATTTCCAAGAAAGATCCAATAATTTTTTTGGCATATTCGTTATGAAAAGTTGTAACAGTATGTCTCAGCTTCACTATGCTTGTTTGCCTGTATGTGACTGCATATAAGAACTCAAGCCCCTATATTGATTTTCAGGTAATTTTTTATTGAGGAGTTTACTAAAATTTATTAATATTCCAGTTTTTGTTCAAGTGGAACAATAATTGACACATCACTGAAGACCTTTGTGAATTTCTAAGTGCACATGTGTCACTATTTAGACAAACTGCCTAACACAAGAGCTGTAGAGTAGAATGAAGTATACATTTTTTGTCCTGTATATTTTTATGTAAGCCACATGATTTTTGATACAGTTTAAAGAAGATGGTGTGAGCATGCCAGAACTGTTACAGTCTGATTACATTTCCTAAGGTTTTAATTTTGTAGTATTGAATGCAAAGTCTCTGGTACCATTTAATTTGCTGATTTTTAACTTTTATGAGGAAGAGTGACAATTGAATTCCAAGTCTGATGGTTGTGTACATGAAAAAACCTATGGCTATTGTTACAGCCAAGCCTGTAGTTAATTAAAATGCCAACAGTTTTATTTTAAGTAAGTAGGAGGATAAATGTATAATACAGGATGACATTAAGAGGTCAGTTTTTCACCACCATGTAAATGGGAACTGAAACTTACTGAGACATCAAAAGGTAAGAGGAACAGTCGGTGGCATAACAGCAGTGCAGCTGAGGAAGATAAACTCAAGGTAATGCATTATAATATTTTGGTGTGTGGTGTTCTTGTATGACCTTTATTGATTCGGTCATACTGGGTCCTTGGATAAAATGTAAATTTTCTCTGTAGAGGCATGACATTAAGACTTCACAGATTCTCAGCCACAATACTGTGACTGTTCCAGAAAATTTGCTGTTGGGGTAAGAACCAAGAATAATTTTTGGATAGGAGACTGGGTGAGTTTGAGCAGGGCTGCAACAAGTTTTGCAAGAAACAGTCAGCCTGTGCTAGGAATTGAACTCCACTTATGTTGTGTTAGGAAAACTATTCTTGGTGTACTGTACTAGAATTTTGGAGGAACTGGATATAGAATACAAAGGTTTCAGCGGCTAGGAATATTTATCATTGTATTTGTTCTGATGTCTAATGCTTCCCATAAATCCAACCCCTCGTCCATACCTCAGTGTTACATGGATTCGTACCCTGGGTCACATGGGAGGCGATAACAGGTGTGGAGGGATAACCTTGTTGAGGGTTACTATGACACCTGCTGGAAAATGGGGCTCTGGTCTACCCACACCAAGGTGGAAGGTACCGTGCTGAAGGCTGTGTAGTAGTGGGGCAGTGATTGCAGTGTTGTAAACGATCCTCTTGGGGAACCAGTTCACACCTCATTGCATGTAGGCATTCTGTCTCTGTGTCTGAATATACATTTCTTTACGTAAACCATTCTTGTCTCCAATTGACAGCTTGTTTTTTATTCCCAGACATTGTTGTCACAAAGCATTGTTGGTACTGTAGCCAGAAGCTTCACAGTTACATACTGTCTTTTCTTCACATGGCCTCCTTTCATAATTACACCAAACTGCACATGTGCATATGATTGTGATGTGTAGCAAAAGACTGCCCTTAGTTATCAAATTCAGCCCTGACATTTATTTTAATCCTATTGCACAGTATGACTGAGCATGTACTGGGGCCTTGTTGATGGGGTTGAACAGCAAGTACCTTGTCACAGTCGTGGGGCAGTTTGACACAGCCACTTTATTCAGTTTTAAGTATCATGGAGATTAACATGTGGCTTTTTTTTTGTGTGTGAAGAATTGGGCAAAGTTTTGCTCAGAATACCTGAAGGAACAGGGGCTACTTAGAAGAACTAGACATAGCTGAGAGTATAATATTAAAATTGATCTTTAAGAAGTAGGGTGGAAAGGTGTGGTGGATTGGATTCATTCTGCTCAGAATAATTGTTAGTATGGGATTTAGGTGAAAAGAGTAATGAATGCAGGAAATTTCTTGACTAGTGGAGCTTCCCAAGACAGCCTGCTGCGTGGGTTAATGTAACAGATCTAAAAGTTTCGATTTTGGCTGTATGCAGATATGCAAATGCTTGTGGCTACTGTATGAGGAGGTAGGTAAGCACATCAGTATGGAAAATGTACATAGTGAAACAATTGTTTGGCATTTCATTACTATTTTTGGTTTTGATATGATAATTGTCAGGGCCAATTGTAAATGAGCATCATGACAGTGTATATTTTGAAGTCACTGTTTGCTGTAAGAACACCACACACTGTTTTCACATTTGTATTCATGTTTTGTCTTATGATGCTCACTAATGCCATCAAGACATAACTTAAAATACATTGTTTGAACAGTGCACCTCTACATGTTTCAGCGTCCAAAGGTGAACATAGGAGGATTTACGGTCAAGTGTTAACATTGTATATGTCAGCATATTAGTAAATTATAACTATTTGGTAGTAATAAAATGTAATTAAATAGTGTTGATGTCTCTTCCATTAACACATCCAAATTACATCGTAAAACTGGGTATGTGAGGATGCTGTAGCAGTCCATGTAAATGTTGGTGCCTGTACCTTTCCAGTTTTGTGTTGTGTGGATCTGTATGAAATTCTGTAGAGCTTTTTGTTATTTGATTCCAAAAAGTACTTCAGTCTGAAAATGAAAAGTAAATGAGTAGGGTTAGCATTATTACCTTCTGGCTTTGAAATTTGATAGTAAGCCATCTTTCTTGTGTAGTGACCAGGCAAGATTAAGAAGTAGGCTATTATCTTATGCTTCTTTTCTGTGATTAGTTGGTCTTCCTTTTTCATGATACAGATTTATGGATTTTACAAAATGTGCATGCTTTTATCTTTGTTTATAGAACCAAGTTATTTCTCTTACCTCATCAGTTCATCAACTGCATGATTATTGTTCAGAATGAGTAGCATATCTTGTACTGCCTGTTGTGGATGTGTTCCTTGTACCATATTTTGAGTTTTCTCCCTCTGACAGGTACACAAGTAAGTTTCAAAAAATAATGTCTCACATGAAGTAGTATCATGGGACTGCAGATGTAAGCATGTATTCGGCACATGTAGAATGTGTCATTGTACAGATATGAGTGGGTACCATAAGTTTGTCAGATTAAAGATGGATGGTCTGCCGGAACCATGGCAGACTTTGACGTATGAAGTGTGTTTTGATTTTTGTGTGTTGCACCAGTAAAAATCCACTGCCAGTTGGTGAAGTTGTATGAAGTATGTGTAATACCATGAAAACAGGCAGATACGGTGCATGGTTTTCAACAGTGGCAGGACAGGTTGACAGGTTGACCTGGGCACCAAGCATAATCCACTACAGATGATGCGTGGAGTACAAACACGTTCAGCTGCTGACGTTGCCAGAGCGCTAGACATTCACTGGGTAGTGCACAGAATTGTCCGGGACAAACTGGATTACAGAGAAGTGTGTGCACACTGGATGCCAAAAAATCCCACATGATGACAAAGCTCATTGTATGAGACTGTGTGGGCCTTTCTTATATCCATTGGACATCTGATCAAAGAGAAGTTTTGGAACCGAAACATGTTAATTACACAAAATCTGAAACCAGAAAAAGGATATGTGGTAGAGAAACTATCATCTCCTTCCAGCAAAGAAAATGGAAGTATTGTCATCAGTAAAGATTACCAGGGGGAAATATCTTCAGACCACACACATGCTTGTTTTGGATTTCCTTGACCATTGTGACACTGTTTGCTGATTGTTATTGTGGTACACTTGGCTTATGGCAGCCATTTTGTGCAAAAGGCCTCTCTACTTCGCCAGAATATTGTCCTTTTGCATGAAAATGGCTGGCATCATACACCCAAAGGGACTTATAGATGTTTGTGGCTGTAAATCTGTTAGGACATGGATCAGTCCCAATCTTGTGCTTAGTGTTTTATCTCTTACTGAATCCTTGAGAAACACGTGGCTGGCAGTGATTGCAATAGTTGCTGATGTGAAGCAAGTTATCACCTTTTGGGTACAGAAACTTGATAAGTGTATTCACCCTGGAATATAAGCCTTGGTACCAATGTGGGCCAAATGCTGAGATGCTAGTGGTTACTATTTTGAGGTCTGATGTGTACCATCTGCTTCACGTGTGCCATGTATTGATCAGTCACAATAACATTCTGACATGAGGGTGTTTGTTACCTTATTTTTTTAAAGTTCTTTTTATGTACATTGCAGTCTGAGCAAGTGAGTTCATGAATATTGGGTGTTGTGAATGATGGAGTTTCTGTGTCATTTGTTGATAATTTTTACACGAATTATTTGTTCTAGTAGTGACTTTCACCCTGCTATGCCCACAGAATATTGTAACTTGCCTTACGTAAGCATCATATCTTGAAAGTTACATATGTCTTGTTTGACAGTTTTTTCCTATATTCTGCAGGTATTTGTGTGAAATGTTTGGTGTTGTACTGTTAGTAACTTTTATCATGCCCGTGATATATCCATTATTTATTGCAGTGGTGGTGGTTTCCTATTTGTGTGTTTATCTGATTGGCTGAGTGTCTACTTATGTGTATAGTTGAATTAATATCTACAGGGGATGGACAAATAATGAAAACACTACACAATATAGGAATAAAACTGTTTGTGTTAGCTGCACTGAAAGAGCATTAGTTTTATCTTTTGTTATTCTTTGTATGGGCAGAATAATGCCAGTGTCAATGCAATACAGATTGTGTTTAGAAACTGTGAAAGAACTGCAAAATGGGAGACTTCACAGATTTTCAAAGAGGATAGATTGTTGGTGCACGTTTAGCTGGAGCATCTGTAACAAAAACTGCCACTTTATTAGGTGTATCCAGAGCAGCAGATTCCAAGATTATGACGACATACACAAATCATGGGAGGACATCAACAGCTAAGAGGATTAGTGGTTGGAAACCAAAACTTAGTGAAACGGATCGCTGTGCATTGAAGAGGATCGTGCCTATAAATTACAGAACTGCTGCAGCAAAGGTGACAGCTGAACTTAATATTCATCTTGAAGACCATTTCAACAAAAATTGTCTAATGAGAGCTTTACAAATCCAACATCCATGGTAGAGCTGCAATTGCTAAACCTCTGATGACTGAAAATACATAATATGGTCAGATGATTCATCCTTCTCATTGTTCCCAACATCATGCCGGATTTATGTTTGGACATCATCCAAGGAAGCCTCTAATCCTGAATGCCTGCTTCCAACTGTGAAACATGGAACCACATCTGTGATGATTTGGACATCCGTATCTAGTAACCTGCTGGTCCTGTACTTACTCTGAATGGTCGAATTACTGCCAGTGACTATGTGGACATTTGAGGTAGCCAGGTGCATTCTATGGTTCACGTGTTGCTTCCTAACAATGTTGCAATTTTTCAAGACGACGATTCGCCATACACGCAGCCAGAAGTGTTCATTCTTGGTTTGAGAAGCATGAAGATGCACTTCAACATCTTTTCTTGCTAGCACAATCACCCACCTTAAATATCGTCGGACCTCTGTTGTCAGTTTTAGAGAGCAGGATGAGAAGCAGATTCCCTCCATTATCTCTCAAGCAACTAGAAGAAGAGTGGTACAGTTTTTCACTAGGAACTATTCAGTCTATTCCAAGAAAGATACAAGCTGTGTTGCAGGTAAATGGTGGCCAAACTCCATATTAATAAAGAAATGTGTATCTTCCACAGCTGTTTCCATTATTTTTGTCCATCCCCTGTACATGCTGCAAAGTTAAATTCCTTGTGGTGATTAAATAAATTATGTAGAAATGTATCTTTGTAAGTAGGTGTTCTGTTTAATAGTTTACCTTGTCTGTCTGTGTTCAGTAATGCTGTTGAATGGGTTTGTTTTATTAACCTGTTTTTTTCATAACCACTTTAATGTTATGTAGTACTCATATACTGATGAGGCGTTCATGACTTTCGAACTTGATGGGGAAAATCCTCCTGGTGTCGTGTCAGAGGTCAAAACTTGTAGATGTGCACTATTAAATCAGCATGATAAGACGTCTTCTTCTGATGGCATTAGTATGATTATTGCAACCACACTTTCTGTACCAAGTGGATTACAATAAACTGTAATTGTCCCACCCAAGGCCAGATGATAATATATTACTTGAATTTTGTTATAATTTGTGGACTTGGTTTCATGTCTGTTTGTATTATTCTCCTCATACTATTCAGGTACATTTCATATTTTTCATTCAGTGTTCTTTGATATTTCCCTTTGACCCCTTGCTTGGTCATGATTTCTTACATGTTTGTAAAATAATTTCATACATGTTAGCTGAGGTCCTTCAGTCAGAAGGTACCCTTGAGACGGAATTTGATGGTTTATAACAGATTATGGTTTCACTTTGTACCGTTCTGCAAACTGGAAGTGCCAAAAATGTGGAAAAATAGTCCTGTGCTGCAGTTTAGTGCCTCTTAATTCCCACATTTGAAGTTCGAAGCCAGTAAACCTGGTTTTTAATGTTGGCATTAATATTGTGGTAATGTGTTTCAACAAGCACGTACCGTAACGTTCATGTAAGTTTTCATGACCAGTTTGTCATGTGGTACCAAAATAGCTGTATGGTGTAGGATTTTTTTTTGAGAGGGGCGGGGCTATATTTTGGCCCCTGGTGGGATTTTGTGGGGCTGTAAATACTGGGCAAGATGGTCTTGAGCTGTGGCGGTAATTGGAATACCGTGTAATAGCGATTTTGGTATCACCGCGAAGTAGCTGAGAACTGCGCTCTTCTGGATTATTACGCAACGAGTAGTGGCAGTTTTACCGATACCAGAAGAGCGCAGTTCTTAGCAAAATCCAATCCTCATTGTTGCACCGTGCTTTTCGTAGAATCATTTTTAATTATTAACCAAAAAATGCACTATATAAAATTTCGCATTAAAGCACTTAAAATCTCTCCGACATGTTTCGATCCTAAGATCAACCTCAGGGAGCTACGTTCGTGCTAGTCATTTTAAAAACATTCACAAAATAATTCCATTATATTAACACGCATTCCTAACAACGTACTCTTACAGAACACGATATGCAGCCTCAACACCCTGTTAATATGGAATTTTATGTTTATTGGACCGTGCATCATCTTGATAGTTGAATAAAGAGAGGCCAACTTGATGTCAATTGGTTTTGTATTTCATTGTTTAATGCTCAACATGTTTCGGATGTTAATACATCCATCCTCAGGAGCTTGCGACTTATTTGTTGAGTTATTTCATGGGTTGCATTGCTCTGTAAGGATAGAGATTTTTACATTAGCGTACCGCAGCAGCCAATATTTGCAGAAACACACTTTCTAAAACAACCACACGTCACGACTGAACACTCACCACTATATAAGTACGCTAATGCAAAAACCTCTATCCGTACAGAGCAATACAACCAATGAAATAAGTCGCAAGCTCCGAGGATGGGATGTATTAACACCCGAAACATGTTGAGCATTAAATAATGAAGTAAAAAAGCAAGTGACATTAAGTTGGTCTCTCTCTTTATTCAACTATAATGGAATTATTTTGTGAATGTTTTTAAAATGACTTTAGCACGGAACAACGTAACTCCCTGAGGATGATCTTAGGATCGAAACATGTCGGAACGATTTTAAGTTTTTTAATGTGAAATTTTATATAGTGCATTTGTTGGTTAATAATTAGTGATTCTTAGCAAAAATTTCTTGCGCACCAAATTTCAAAATTGAGAATTCTTGCTACTAAATATTACGCGCGTGGCAGAAAAAATTTTCCCGCCAAAAAACTTAATATAAAATTTTCAAAAGTTATTTTTTTTCGACTTCAACGCCGACACTGCAGTATTAGTTACCAGATGTCTCTGCCACTGCTGCCTGCGGATCTTGGAACTCCATGGACTCGAACTGCTGAACCTTGGGTTGTTGGGCCGTCGTCTTATCCACTAGATCTTGTTGAGAGAATAATTTTAATGTTGAAACTTCTTGATGAATTATGAGGTCGAGGAATTTTAACAGAAAATTTTCTTACCGGGGGTCGGTTTCGAACTGCTGAATCTAGGGTTGCTGGGCCGTCATCTTATCCACTAGACCACGAAATTCTTGTTGAGAGAATAATTTTGGAACTTCCTGATAACATATGAAGTCGAGGAATCTTAACAGATGGGTTATGAACAGAAAATATTCTAAGTCCAAATCCTTGACCTTGGTCAGCCTCGAACTGCTGCTGCTCATAAAACTTGGCAGTCCATTGTCTTAGCTACTAGACCACGGAGTTAATAATTTTGGAACTTCTATTGAAATATGAGACCAAGAATATATGTATATAACAGATGAGTTTCTTTACGACAGGACTTCTGTTGGCCTGGAACCTCTAATTATAAGTCTGAAAGTCTAGCTTCTTAACCTGCAGACCACGACGCTCGCTTAAGTAATATAATCGCGGAACCCCTTGATGTCTACAAAGGAAAGTGTCCCGTTGCTTCTGTAGAGTCTATTGTCTCAGTACCCGCACTCACGAAATTACATCGCTCCATCAGCTGCCAAGGTAGTGTTGAATTTAAAATCAGCAATACTGTAGGTAATTTCAAATTGTATGTTTAGTCTACTTTACCAGTGTAGTGCTGTAGCAGTGTATTTACAGACGTGACGGCACTGACCTCATCTCCTACCCACGTAAGATTGCTAGCAAAGCGGGCATATATCAAGGAAGATTACTGCTGGTATGTACATAAGTTTGCAATGTTACGAGACAGAGGGATACAGAGGCGTTGAGAAGCCCAGTACATACCGCAGTGCTACAACAAAATGTACTGGCAAAGTAATTAGACAAACAATTTGAAATTACCTACAGTACTGTTTGTTGAACTTAACACTACAATGGCGCTGTCAATTCTGACGGAACAACGTGATTTTGTCGGTGCAGGTGTTGGTCAAAGCCGTGGGTGTGAAACTGATCAAGGTGATCAGCACTGAGATTACGGTCTCAGTGTGACGCCGCGTAATTCGGCAGACACGGCATAGAGATCCCAACAGATCGTAACTGAAAGAGAAGAAGGTAAGGGGCTGTGGCAATTTGTATTGACTCCTCGGCTGGGATTAGAGCCACGCTAAATACTATCTCGCTTACAAAACAGCACTCTGCAGTATCACCAGGAACAGTGTCGTCGCTCTGACTGTCAGCCGCTTACTCTTGATGTACTTACCGTGGAAATATGATACACTTCCAGTAGTGCAGACTGTCTTGCACCTGGCACATCCTATATATTTTCAGTTCTATCCTTCCCACCAATTCCCATTCTCTGAAATGTCACCTTCTTAACCAGTATCTTCAGTAGGTGTTGTCTGCAGTATGCCTCAGTACTTCAAGCAGAAATTATTTTTCAGGCAATTAACTGGTTTTTTGTTTGTTTATATCTCGGAACAAAAGGGACCCTTCTTGGTAGTAAGTGTGATAAAACACATTCACAACACCCAGAATACGAAGTTTCTGCACACTGTATGCCCGTCAGACAATTATTAACTGCCTCTTGCGGCATTATAGCCCGACAGTGTATTGTTTACTAGTGTTGGTCTTCCATCAGGAAAAGAACTGTCTTTGCTGGAAATGTGCAATCAACTATGAAGTGAGATCTGCGATCTTTTGGGACTTTACGCAGCATTGAATGGTAATTCTTACCACCAGTGTCATGCTTGACCTTCGAAGATGGGACCGGTAGGTTGTCCGAAACGTAGGTAGCTAACTAGCAATACACGCTGTGTAACATCCCAGAAGACTGAAGATCTCAATGTAACATTTTGCACACAAAATTTCAGTTCATAAATGTCAGTGAAGAAGGACCCCGTCGGTCAGCTACGCATAGAAGGGAAAATATTTTTTAGAAAATAACAAATACACAATTCTACAATTACGTATTCTTTCTATTAGCTCCTACATGTAATAGAAAGAATACATAGACTGTAGAATTGTGCAGTTATTGGTGTTAACCACAGTTTTAATATGTCATAGTGCACGTAATGAAAAATAAGTTCAGTATGGGGCTCTTGTGAATGTAATGATCTTCACAAATCCGTAAAAGACGCGTCATACGTAGTAACTCGGCCCGGCATGGTCTTCTATTCTGTGAGACTTGACGTTCTAACACAGGTGATGATGAAGATTACGTCCTGTCGACTGGTGAGGGGTTACGGACATTTCGGTGGAACGTAGTGCCTTAGTCTTGGGACTGTTGGCCCCGTAGATGAAGGTAAATTGACCAGTCGACAGGGCGCAACGTCCCAGATGACTTGAATCTTCATTAACACTGCTGTAAGAATTTCACAACCACCAACTGTTATCCCGAAACGTCGGCAAGAAACTACCAATCGACGCTGCGTAAAATCCCAAAACAGCGCAACAAAATACTTGTGGACCTACTTACGTTTCAATGTAAGGAATAAATTCTCTTTGTGCAACTGTTACACAGCCTAAGGCAAGGGTTCTTAACCTTCTTTTGTGCCATGGACCCCTCTGAGAGTCTGGTGAAAACTACTGATCCCTTCTCACAAAAATGTATTTAAATAAATAAAATAAATTACACAAGACTATATATCTAGCATTACTACCTATATTATAGATTGCACTACAAAAGAAACCAATTATGCTCAAAATACAGTTTTCACAATATTAATAAATAAATAAATAAATATGGTAATGCACTGCTTCTTTATAAATCTGTTAAATCAACAAGAAGACAATAAATACATTTAAAAGATAGGCAAGTAGCAAGTTGACATTAAATTTCATTTTTTTAAAAAGAGAATCCACTGCAATAGTGAATTTATTCTGGTTTCCCTTTCTTAGGCTATACTAATTTTAGATAATGAGATTTAGCAAAGTTAACAAACGCTTTTGGATTCTAGAGGCCATCAAATTACTTTGTTGCCTACATTCGTTATTTAACGAAAAGTTAAATTTCAGTTAGAGGTTAGTGCAAATAAAGCTGTAATTTTTTTCCCATCCTAGTTCACAGACCCCCTGAAATCTGGACCCCAGGCTAGGAACAGCTGGCCTAAGCAGAGAAAAGGATGTGAGGAAGCTCTGAAATACATGCAGCTTATGTCATCACACCAGAGTATTAGTGTTTATATGTTTAAGAAAGCATAAGGCCTCGCAGTGTTAAAAACATCAGTAAGGGCAGCAGACCATGATAAGTGGGTCCCTGTCACCATGGCATGGGTTGTCCTCCTGTTGCGGTTGGAGGAATGGCCTCCAATATGGAGGGTAGCTACGAATATATTGAATAAGCAGTCGTGGGCAGCAGATAAGGTGTGGTCGTCCAGCTTGGGGATTGCGGACCTGGATTGATACTTTGATATGACCAAACCAACAAAAAAGGGACATGAGATTTGGTACATGGAAGGTTAGGAGCCTGTATAAGGCAGGATCACTTATGGCAGCAGCCAGGGAATGAGCAAGATATAAATTAGATTTAGTGGGTGTGCAGGAGGTAAGAGCAGGGGATTATAATTTTTTCTATGGAAAAGGAAATGAAAATCATCAATTAGGAACAGGAATTTTGTACACCACAGAAGAGTATCAGCAGTTAAGAGAGTAGAGTTTGGTAGCGATATGATGTCATATATAGCTCTGAGGGGTTGCTGGTGCAATATCATTGTTCTGAATGTGCATGCACCAAGTGAGGAGAAAGGTGATAATTTAAAAGACATTTTTATGTGGAATTAGAACAGGTTTTTTATAATTCTCCTAAGTACCATATGAAAATTCTATTAGGAGATTTTAATGCAAAAGAGGGGAGAGAAAATATTTTCAAACTGGCAATAGGGAATCAGGGTCTACATCAGGATAGTAATGATTATGATGATAGCTTAATAAACTTTGCCACATCAAAATATCTAGTTGTCAAGAGCATGATGTTCCCGCACTGAAATTACACTTGGACTTCTCCTAATGGGAAGACTTACAACCAGATTGACAACATATTGATAAGACAGGAGATGGAATTGGAGTATACTAGATGTTCGAAGTTTCAGGGGAGCTGACTGTGATACTCATCACTATCTGGTGGCTGCAAAAGTTGAAAAGATTGGCAGTAAGTCAACAAGCAGTACAAAAGTTTGATGGGGAAAGACTGAATCTCAGGAAGTTAAATGAGCTGGAGGTTAGGAAACAGTATCAGACTGAGATTACAAACAGGTTAGCAGCTTTGGAGAACTTAAGTGATAGCGAGGACATAAATAGGGCTTGGGAGAACATTAAAGAGAATATTTAAACCTCAGCTAAAGAGAGTCTAGGTCTGCACGAATTGAAGCAGCATAAACTATGTTTTGATGAAGATTGTTAGGTTTTTTGGATCACAGGAAACAGGCTAAAATGCAGTGGGTTCAGGATTCAAGCCAAAGCAAGGTAGATAATCTAAACAATGTCAGATGTGAAGCTAGCAGACATTTCAGGAATAAAATGAAGGAATACCTGAAAGCTAAAGTTGAGGAACTTGAAACTAACAGCTAAAAAATATTAGGGACTTAACAGCCTAGACCTAATATAGTAAAGGATGAGAAGGATGATTTGGTTGCAGATTCCCATAGTATTTTGGCTAGGTGAAGGAACTATTTCTCCCAGCCAGTGAATGTACAAGGGGTTAGTGATATTAGGCAAACAATACACACAGCAGAACCACTAGTGCTTGAGCCAAGTGTATTTGAGGTTGAGTTGGCTATTGAAAAGCTAAAAAGTCACAAATCATCAGGTACTGACCAAATCCCAGCAGAATTGATTAAGGCACAGGGGTAGAAAAATTGGCAGTGAGATCCATAAACTTGTTATTTCTATTTGGAATAAGGAGGAATTGCCTGAGGAGTGGAAGGAGTCAATCATTTACCTACCTATAAGAAGGATGATAAAACAGATTGTAATTGTAGGGGCATATCACTTTTGCCAACTATGTACAAAATTTTATCCAACATCCTGTCAAGGTTAACTCCATATGTAGAGGAAATTATTGGGGATCATCAGTGTGGAATTTGATGCAACAGGTCAACTACTGATCATATATTCTGTGTTTGTCAAATATTTGAGAAAAAAATGGGCATAAAAAGAAACAGTGCATCAGCTATTTATAGACTTCAAGAAAGCTTATGATTCAGTTAGGAGGGAGGTCTTGTATAATATTCTCATTGAGTTTGGTATCCCATGAAACTGGTAAGGCCAATAAAAAATATGTCTGAATGAATCCTACAGCAGAGTCCGGGTAGGCAAGCATTTGTCTGACATGTTTCCTATTAAGAATGGTTTCAAACAACAAGCTTTATTGCCATTGCTTTTCAACTTTGCTTCGAATATGCCATTAGGAGGGTTCAGGGAAACCAGGATGGCTTGAAAGTAAATGGTACACATCAGCTTTTGGTTTATGATGATGATGTTAATACATTGGGGCAAAGCGTACTATAAAGGAAAATGCAGAAGCTTTGGTAGTGGCTAGTATGGAGATTGGACTAGAAGTAAATGCTGACAAAATTAAGTAAATGGTTATGTCTCAAGATCAGAATGTAGGAAGGTCACAGTAAAAGGATTTATAATAGTTCATTTGAGGGGTGGAAGAGTTCAAATATTTGGGAACATCCTTAACAAATCAAAATTCTATTCAGGAGGAAATTAAGAGCAGAATGAAGACATAGAATGCTTGCTATCATTCAGTGAATTTTTGTCTTCCAGTTTGCTATCAACAAATTTAAAGATTAAGATGTACAGAATTAAAATTTGCCTGTTGTTGTGTATATGGGCCGGGTAGCTCAGTCAGTATAGCAACTGACTACGGGCTGGACGGTCCGGGATCGAATCTCAGTGGAGACGAGACTTTCCATCCGTCCAAACCAGCCCTGGGGCCTACCCAGCCTCCTGTAAAATGTGTACCGGGTCTTTCCTGGGGGTAAAGTACAGCTGGGGTGCGCTGCTGACCACTCACCCCATTCTAGTGCTGCAGTCATAGAAGAGTAGAGCTATACCTCTACCCATCCTCTGGGCCACACCGGGCCTGTAACGGGATCACTGTTGTTGTGTGTGGGTGTGAACCTTGGTCGCTCACATTGAGGGAGCAATGTAGGCTGAGGGTGTTACAGAATAGGGCATTGAGGAGAATATTTGGGCCTAAGAGGGATGAGGTAACAAGGGAGTGAAGAAAACTGCATAATGAGGTGCTTAATGATCTGTACTCCTCACCCAATATTGTTTGGGTGATAAAATCAAGAAGAATTAGTTAGGTGGGGCATGTAGTGCATATGGGGGAGAAGAGAGGTGTATACAGGGTTTTGGTGGGGAAACCTGAGAGAAAGAAACCGCTTGAGAGACCCAGGCATAGATGGGAGGATAATATTAAGATGGATATTCAGGAAGTGGGCTGTAGGGGGTATGGGCTGGATTGAGCTGGCTCAGGGTAGGGGCAGGTGCCAGGCAATTGTGAATGCGGTAATGAACAGGTGAAAACTGGTTAGCTTCTGAAGAAGGACTCTGCTCCATGAAGTATGTAAGGGCAGCAGAACACCTCTACCCACAAATGCAGCAGCTACCAGATGTGGGATGCTTTTCACAATGAAACGACATGATATAATGTGAACAAGGTAACATCTGCAGACTCCCACATTCTGTGCTAGATTACTCAAGACCATTTCACCAATGACATAAAACATGCCTGGAATGCAGTTTCACTTACTGGCCTAATGTAAGACCACACTGCAGATTTAGACCACTCTTACAGTCGTTGCCTGTGTAACACCGTAATGACTGACCTTAAGGCACTCTTGCATCATTGCTACAAATATGGCTTATTACAGCCTTCCACTGTGGAATCCTGTATTAAGAAAAGTTGTCTTATCCATGCCATGAAGGCATAGTGGGGGAGCAGAGGTACAGCTCCACTCACTCTGAACTTTGGCCCCTACACGGAGAAAAGTGGTCAACTCCATGCCCCGGCCACTTTACCCACAGGGAAGAATCCCCATACCCTTTGAATACGAGGCTGGGTGGTCCCACAGCCTGTCTGGACATTTCAGAGCAGAGATAAATCACATGTCTCTACTAGGGTACAAAACCCATATCTTGCAGCCTGTAGCATAGCCACTATAGCTTACTCTTTCACTCAGACCACTCAATGAACAAAGACTAGTAATCAGCACACTCTGCAGAGTCCTGTATGTATAATGTACTGTACAGTCTGCTGTTATGCCAACAGTCCTAGGTGGTACATGGAGCTTTTTTCTACTGAATCTGTATTGTGGACTATATCTTGAACTTTTGTACCTTCAGCTCACACCTGTAGTAAGTAACATTATATCATAACTGTCATTTCATTCACATATCAGGAAGTGGATAAAGGAATTTCCCAACAGGTTATGGCTTTTGTTAAACGTACGTAATGTAAATAGGTTAACTGCAGTTCATGACAGTCTTCAGGGCCATACATAAACCTGACTGGTCATGACCACTCTTGCATGAGATTATGTTCTGCATAGGGTTCTCTTATGTATAGGGAGGTGCCATACTTGGGCAGAATAAAAATGTTCTCCCAATGAAGGCAAAATGTCAAGTCCCTTTATTTCAGAGTATTAACGCTTTCTCATCTTCTGCCACTAACATTTAAATTTACCACGACCTTATGATCGTGCTCCGAGTATTACATATCTTTGCTCCTTGTCATAATTTACAGCAGTTTAAATACAGCAAAAAATTGACAGTTTATATTTTCTTAACTGGCTTTTGTGCACGTTGCTTCTGCACTGTCTGCCCAGTACATCTGGTAAGAGTCATGTTGAAAATGTGGATGGGAGAGGATTTGGCTTGTCAGTATGCAAGCTGCATCTATAGCAAGCAAA
>Ga0123354_10002074_pt1 | contig 25866 bp, 13 predicted proteins | sample TergutLab28metaG_2_FD_97872 | JGI IMG/M metagenome (GOLD analysis project Ga0123354, IMG submission 97872) | Labiotermes labralis P4 segment gut microbial communities from Petit-Saut dam, French Guiana - Lab288 P4 | ecosystem: Host-associated > Arthropoda: Insects > Digestive system > Gut ...
ATGCATATATTATATATAACTCTTACAACAAGAAAGTTGTCAAAACCTGATGATGGCCGCCACAGTCCGAAGCATGTAGTTTTCCATATAATATATGCATATATTATATATAACTCTTAAAACAAGAAAGTTGTCAAAACCTGATGATGGCCGCCACAGACCGAAACATGTAGTTTTCCATTGCTAATAAACACCGTCATTTAGCCATATATTCGTAGTTGTGTTTTTGACTGAATTTACCTCACATTATAGTTTAAACACACAATGGGGTTGGCACACCTCAGAATTATTAATTCGTCCTTTACACAGTGAGATACAGTGCCTCCAAGGCGACTACAGTTCTGTTATTAGTATCCTTCCGCACCTTTTAAACAAGACTTTGTTAGCGTCAGGTACACTGTCATCCTTCCCTAGGCTGTCTTGCGACAAGCCCATAGCCTCTTCCAAAGCGAGTTCTCAACAGAGAGGGCCATATAGTGCTCCTGGTCTCAAATTCCAAGTATCTCTTCTTGTCCCTAAGACCATCCAGCAGCTGCTTACATCTTCTTCCTCGCGGTGCACACTAAACCTTGGTACTGTGTACGTGTATGCTGTTTGTTTGTTTGTGTATGGAATTAATGGTTGCAAAAAGACGACATTATTTTATGTACCGTCCTACAATAAAATTCTAACCATTCTAATTTAAAATTTTCTTATGTCGAAATCCCAAATTCACGTCCCGTTTACACAGTTTGTTGTGATGCACACGTTTATTACAACGTACTCCGACCAACATGCCCTTATAAATAGATGTTGAAAACAAAAGTTTGTTTTCTTGTAGACTCAAACAGAGCAGCGAAGGTGAAGTTATTATGAGTTCCCATCTTCATTATATCAACCCTGAAGCAGAAGCCATATTTTTCCCAAAAGAAATATGATTCTCTCTTGGTCGACTGTTCGTGAAACCCTACCATATTATCCCGCTCTCTGGCAAAGATGTGAATAAAGTGCTGAAATTGATTGAAAATTATGTACGTGGTATAACCACTTTTAAATTCTCGTTAGCTGAACCATTCATGTTTAACTTTAAGAAGTTACATGATTTATTCTCATCCGTTTTCCTACAACAGGGAAGGCATAGATCTGTTTTATAAAACTGGAACGGCGCCGTTAAAAGACAGAATGGTGTGTTTCATTTATTCATATATCTGGAGAGCAACCCCAGTAAACAATGGAATAAAGTGAAATGCCAACTTGAAGCAACTAGGTGATTTTATTGATGTATTCTTAGCTAGACATGTTTCGGGTACATACGTCCATCATCAGGAGCATTAGATGTTGAGTTGCAGCATATGGTTTTCTGTACCGAGTTTTTGGATTGTTGGTGGTCTTGAGAGCCGCTGCCTAGGTCGTGTGTACGGTGCGGATGGTGCCGTGCACGGCACCGGGGTGTTCTGTTCGCTTAAAACGCCCTGCTGATTTTGGAGCCGCGAACACGCTTGTGGCAAAGGGCTCGTATAGTCTGATCATCATATTAAATTTCCTCAACCATGTTTCTGTGCTAGGGATGAGTGGGTGTGTGTGGGAACTTCGCTCGATCAGTCGTCTGTCTCGTTTACCGATTCTGCATCAGTTAACTAGCTTGCTTCTATCTTCGTCACTGATTTATGATCGGAAGAGGAAGTACGCGTTATTACAGAACGTTAGCATGGACAGTGAAGGAAGACGTCGCGACCAGTTTCGAGGCAGCAACAGTTTTCGCTGAGGTTTCTGAGGAAACACTCTAGAAATTTTAGATTAGTATGCACCCGGAATACTAACCGCACCCCCACTTCCCCACCCCCGCAACATGAGTCTAGAAGAGTGTTTCTCAACCGCCGGGCCGCGGTCCTGTACCGGGCCCTGGCATCAATTATACCGGGCCGCGAGAAGTTCTCCTGGAATTTGTCATTTTATTTTTCTAAGCAATTTTCATGAATAAATGTTCTATACCGGAAATATTCTGAGAAGAAAAATATTCGTGAATGTGTCAAAAAACTCAGACCCATATGTTGGCCTGAGGAAACTAAAATATGCTACAAGGTTTCATTAGTCCAGTGATTGATAATTAATTTAAACGTAATTTTATATTTGTCAACATGCCACACCGCACACATACACGCAAGTGTACTAACACTCTTAATGATTATGCCATAATTAATTATTAATACTTATGTTAGTTTAATGTCTGAACTTAAAAAATGGAAAGGTATTTACGAGTAAATTTGTTGGGACCGGGCCCACGCCGCATAAAAAAAGAATTTACCGGTTCGCGGTCTCACGAAGGTTGAGAAACACTGGTCTAGAATTCTAAGCCCTATCCCTGACTCACACTAGAGAAATAAACGAGTATTAACAGAAGAACGCAGTCAAGGTGGAGAGGGCGGGGGGGGGGAGGAGTTGGTGGTGGCTCAGTTAGTTGAGGCACTGCATGACAAGTCGGAAGGTCGGGGGATCGATTTTTCAATTACTTAACTGACTCTAACCTTACGGACGCACGATGGCTCTGGGGTCGACTCGGTCTCTGACAGAAATGATCAGCAGGAATATCTCCTGGCACTAAAGGTGGTCGGTGCGTACTGCTGGCAATCTTACCGCCTTCATGTGCCGAGTGTCTAGAAATCCTGGAGACCTAGGGACACCTATAGGAACAGTCAAGATTGTTCGGTTTTAGGAAGAAACGACTCTCTTGCAGATAGTGGCAAATTCAGAAGCAATTCAGTAATCACAGACGAAGGATGAAGTCAGATTTACTTTATCCTTTGTCACATGCAACTATTGAAATAATGTGGGTAAACGACCACAGTCTGTATATATTTGGTAGGTAAATGTAAAGCAGTCCCATTACAGGCCTGGACAGGCCCAGAGGGTTCCAGGAAGTTAAGGTTCCCAGATTAAGTGACAACGGCACAGGATGGTGGTAGGTTGTCAGCCTTACGCACCGGCCGCCTTTACCCCCAGGAAATACTCCTGGTACTCATTTCTGTTAGAGGCTAAGTCGACCCCAGGGCCACAGTGCGATCGGAAGGATTTTATGTCAATAAAAAATCCACTGACACCAGCTGGGATCAAACCGGCGACCTTCCGATTTGTAGCACAGCACCTTAACCACTGTGCTACCGCGGTCCCCCATATATTTGGTAGGATTTTCTGAAATCCATCATCAAAACATCGCGAACAAAACAGCAGAAGTGCACTACTAGGTTCTATTGTATACATACCGACGCCCGCTACTGAAGTACGATAAGAACGATATTTTTAACATGGAATATAAAAAAAACTCTCAATGTCACAAACACACGCCGTTCCGACAGTTATGACGTATGTCTTCACACAGGTAACACGGAATGTGACGCAGACCAAGGTAGTGCATACATGGACAAAAGTTAATATATGATATCGGGCTTCCGCCGCGATTTACTTCAGGACTTCTTGGGTGTCATGAGGCGTATGTTGGGAGTTGCTTATCGACGTTTCGGGACAACATATAGATCCCATATTCAAGGACCGTTTCTTCTTTCACTGCTTTATTCTTGCAAATGGGTCCGACGGGTTTTCCCGAAACGTCCATAACCACCTACCGACACAAGCCGCGTAATATCACAGAAAACCGAGTGCCTCACGAATTACTGTGACAGGGAACAAGAAAGTAACGCGAGGAGAACTGCTCCATTTTAGGATATCCTATCAATGTTTGGAAGGGGCCAGTTCGGTAGACTCAGCTGTGTCTAAATAATTCTGAGCAGACTAAAGTGTCTAGGGTCATGAAATAATGTGAAATGTCAACTTGATGCAATAAGGTAATTTTATTGATGTATTCTTAGCTCGACATGTTTCGGGTACATACGCTCATCATCAGGAGCATTAGATGTTGAGTTGCAGCGTATGGTTTTCTGCACCGAGTTTGTGGATGGGTGGTGGTCTTGAGAGACGCTGCGTGGGTCGTGTTTACGATGCGGATGGTGCCATGCGCACGGCACCATCTTTATTACCTTATTGCATCAAGTTGAGATTTCACATTATTTCATGAGGAAGATGCTCGGTCAAACAACCCTCAAATGTCTAGGGTCAGTATATGTGGGCTTATGTTGTAACAGTGATTGAATTTCAGTTCAAGAACAACAGGGAATACCTTCATCAGGCCGCTGCTAACAACTGCTCTGCCCCTGAGAGTTGGTTACTTATCTACAGCCAAATGTGAGCAGAACTAAATTCTTCTATAGACAGAGAAGGCTGAGTTCATGCAGTTCGTCCGTCCTCCGAAAATGGACTGCTACTCAACTCTTCCCGACGTTCGGTTGAAACTGAAGATCACCTGATCACGTGATCAATACAGCCCGCCAATAAAGTCAATTCTGAGCCGGTTTAAACTGCCCCAAACACTTTTCTTCAAAATACAATATAATATTGTCATTCAACTCATTTATAGCTCTCCAAGAAAGTTCTCCCGTCCAGTTTCGCCGAGTAAAATATTACACTCCGATGCCAGTGGCCGTGCGGTCTAAGGCGTGAGTATTCGTCCCCATGCTTCTGGGATTGCGGGTTCGAATCCCGCCGGGACATCGACGCCTGTTTCCTGAGAATATTGTGTTTTGCAATTGTTATGTGTAGTTTAAACAAAACTAGGCCAATTTACGCAGGTTGAGTTAACAGTTTCATGAATACCGACATGACTATCATCATTTTGTGCGAATGAACTATCAGTACGAAAAGCGAACTAAATTTGTCTTCATGCAAGCAATAAAAACTTAATGAAGAATTGAGGTAGAACTCCATGCATCTTTAACCTCGGCATTAGATGGAGTTTAAGTGTTCATATTCAAGCCCAGATCGCTTTAGCCCCGATTAAAGGGCCTCCATTACCCTCCGAATGTGAGGCTATAGGATCCACAGGTGTTCTTGGCCCTTTTGAAAATGGACGGATTTCTTACCCCAGCCCATAACGTTGACACAAATTCCCTACGCTATATCAATCCCTTACGTGTTATGTGGCATTACAATCATATTTTTATGTCCTAACTTACTATATTTGTTTTAAAGTAGGAGCTGGTCAGTAAAACTGAATTAGTTAACGATTTAATGTGGCGGAGACCACAGAATGACAGCAGACCATAAAATTATCTGTACATGCTTCCCGTTAGTAATAAAGTGTCTACACCTGCTAATGGCGAAAGCTTGTTTCAGAAGAGATGTACGCTTTACGAATGTAGTGAGTGTGTATATACTAGCAAATACAAGGAGTAATGACTGTTTAACGAACATGTTGTTTCGAAACGGCGCATCGTAACCAACAAAGATCATTAATTTCAACGCTTTTATGTCTACAGTTACAAACCTAATTTCTATTATACAACGTAATGGGAAGTTACTATTCACGAAGTCATCTATTTCCTACCACGCAGAATTTAACTACCAAATCCAAAGATTAAATTATCTTGGTAGCCACTTCATCTCAGATGTTAATTCAGTATGGAAGTTTGTCCTTGTAGATGTTTAGGTTCATAATGTTCACTCGTTTCACACAAGATTAAACAAAAGTTAAGCAACAAGAAAGTTAAGACCTCTACTGTACGGACACTTCGGTAGCTGGTAATTTAGTAGGTTCTCGGACCTTCAGAGACAATGAATTGAAGGTTGATTTGTAATTTCTGGACACGCCATATTTCAGTTCGAGATGCTGGCCTTTAGACTTACAAGGCACCTGAGGTGACATCGCTGGATGAATACTCTACCACGTCATAGTATTACATGGTATCGTAGCGTACTTTGTATAATCATCACATTAGCTTATAGAGTGCAATAATTCCGCAAGGTTATAGCTGTCATAACAGAACTATATTATCAATTATCGTAGTTACTTATCTCAGTAATTAACTAACTTGATGCACAAAATGTTTGTTTTACAATAAGTTTATTTCATGCCTGTACATGTTTCGAGCACGTGTTCTCATCATCAGGAGGTCAAAATTGCATTACACAGCCTCTGGTATCATGACACCTATAGGTGGCTGTCTCAGGTGTGATGATACCAGAGGCTGTGTAATGCAATTTTGACCTCCTGATGATGAGCACATGGTGCTCGAAACATGTAGAGGCATAAAATAAACTTTTTGTAAAACAAAAACTTCGTGCATCAAGTTGGTTAATTACTGAGATAAATATACTGAGATGCACGGTCAGCAAAATGTCAAAATATCGTAGTTACAGTGTTCGTAAAATTTTAACAATTAATAATAAAATCTTGAACAATTAATGATAAAATCTTAATAAAAGCATTTAAACTGTCGTAAATTGTAGTCGTTGTGGATGCGCTGTATAATGTAGAGTTCGTGTTTACGTAGTCGTTAAATCGATAAATGTTTAAATACATTAAGCTATATAACCAGTGGCTCCACAAAAAATGCAAACAGGTTGTCGTTCAAAACATATGAAACACAACACAACACAACATATAAAAAAACTGTGTGACAAGTTGGTCACTTAGCAGATAAACACACTATCATTCACGGATTATGGAGAATCACGTGCTATGTGAGAAATCAGGATGACGATTGGAAATTCAAAATTCTTCGTAGATAAGCTGCAAGTCTTCTGTACATGAAACGTCTGCATTGGTATATATAGGTGTCAACGTTTCAGAAAAACGTTTTACCTCCACTACGATCCGCCAGACAAATTTTGGGTACGGTCCCACATATTTGAAGAAATTAACATACATTTCTTCCGGAGATCTGAGACAAACCATTACAACTACATGGTACAACATCCTGAACCTCAGCCAAGGACACTTCCAGAATAGAAGTCCGATATTCCAAACATCAGTTTTGCTAGGTAGTTGATATCCGAACATTTCCAAAAGCGTGATTAACTCATCTTCAAATGTCGAATCGTACAATGACAATTAGACATTTCCGCCACTGATGGCGAGACTACCACCACGCTGTCTCGAAATTTCGGCCACCAGTCAGTAACGCCGCGGCAAATCAGAGAAGAACGTGTTTTGAGACCGCAGTTGTAGTGCTGTGAAAGCCTGAAAAATCTCAAGTCATATGTTCCGCCACTGCAGCTAAACTACTCTATACCAGCCCGGAACAAACAGGGCGAAATAAATCAGCTCCATAGGGTTTTAACGTTGGTCTCGTGTTACTGGCTGTCTGTACTCGGTCCGTCATTCAGTGTTCCATAAGCAAAACAAAGTTTCAGAAACTGGATCTGCTGTCTACTGCAGGTGAAATGTTGGGGAGGTAGTTACTGGTTGGGTTCCGACAAGAAGAACAGCGCTCGGCCTCTGGGTATCATATGACAACATAACTATAACTACTCTATATATACACCCAGCATCAGATTTTGTCACAAAATAGATATGACAGAAAACACACTGTAAATACATTTTGTGTATACTCACGAAGAACTACAGCTATGAGAGAAAACGCAATCGGTAAAGTTATAACTTCATCTTACCTAAGTGTAAAGGTGAAGGTCGCCTTAAACAAGCCAAAGGAAGCGCAGAGGGCAGTAGAAGTATAGATATACTTGTGATTAAATTTTGCGCTGTATGGGAGGGGGAGTGGGGTTGGGCCAAGGGAAAGCCTCGGTCGCTCTACTCCCAGAAAACAGTCCTGGCACCTATTGTAAAGTGGGGACCGCTGTAGCATATTGGTTAAGGCGCTGTGCTACAAATCGGGAGGTCGCTGGTTTGATTCCAGATGGTGTAATTGGAATTTTTCTTTGACATAATCCTTCCTGGGGTTGACTCAGCCTCTAACAGAAATGAGTACCAGGAATATTTTCTGGGGGTAAAAAGCGGCCGGTGCGTAAGGCTGACAACCTTACCACCATCCTGGGCCATTGTCACGTAATCTGGAAACCTTAACTTCTTGGAACCCTCTGGGCACCTCGGGCCTGTAATAGGACTGATTTACCTTTTAACTATTGTAAAGCAGGCTGGGTAGATCCATCGGCCGGCCTGGACGGGGTATAAAGAATAAGAAATCTCTTGAAGAGGTAAATAGGAGCAGTCAATTGCAACTACAGTTGCCATTGATTTAAATTTTATTTTATAAGTAATAGACATTCAATCATGGCAGAGTGTAGCTGTTAGAGACTGATCCTGTTCTTCCTTATGCGCACATCGCAACATGATATCGTACATAAACAGAAAGTCTCTTGTCCCTCTGGGACTCGCACCCCGGACCGTCCAGCCCTTGGAGACTCGCTATGCCAATTACGCTATCCCAGCACCCACACACATCCCTGCAACGTGTGGGCAAAATGTTTAAGTTATGAATGTTGAACCTGGTGGTATACATAATAACCACGAACTAAAAATGCTAAAGCATAAATTTGAAAAAAAGATGAAACCTAATCAGAATTCGGTGAACACATCAGGCTACATTTGAACCTTTCAGTCCTGAGTTGCGTGTAGCTATAATCATTTTCGGCGTTGCATTTCAGGGGTTTCCGTTGGTGCCAGTGTATTCACTATCACAGCTATGAGTATCGACCGATACATGGCAATCAGACACCCGATGGCGTTCCGGAAGGTATTCAACAGATCCACGACTCTACTCGTAAGTACATTTTCTTGAAAACTTCGTCTCTGCCGTGGACGAGCTGTCAGCTGCAGAATGACACTGAATCATTTGGCTGCAAAGCCGACCTTTACCTTGAGCTCAAGGCAAACATATGCTCTTTTACAAATATCATATTCAGTTAATTAGAAAATTAAGGGAGGCCGTAATTTCAAATTCACTCCACGGATAAGATTCCTCTTTGTAAAGGAAATAATAGCCCATCCAGTCAAGAAAATGGCCACTTTTATAAAACTCAACTATTATTTACCGTGTGAAAAACTCAGCAATTTTTAGGAAACAAGAGGAGGTGATTAACCTGTTAAGGTCCGGTTTTTACTATATGTACCGTCACTTTTTACACTATGAATTCTAAAATTCTGACCACAAAGTGTATTTACATGGTCCATATGGCTGTAGCCACAAACAACCATTCTTTTCTTACGCAATATTAATGTATTGGTCGTCCTAGTGGAAGCACAGTGCATTCCCTGTGAGGTCGCATCTCAATTTTTGTGCATAACACAAGTATTCAAAGGACCAGTTTCGTATCAAATGCTTAATTCTAACATAAAATCTTGCCAAAAAAAACACTGAGGCACCAGCGACATGACGAACTGTTTAGAAGAAGCGAGGTTTGACGTCGATTATTTCTAAACATTCAAACTTTACACTGTAACAGATCGTAAAACTTCCTTGTCCACAAAGAATCCAAGATACAGTGTTTTAAAATACACAGAATGGCCAGAAGATTCACCACATAAAACAGACTGTAGCAGAGATGCCAGGAGGGTTTGCTGGAAACAACGCGGTTTTGTGGATGTTTCGAAGTGCGCACTGTAGCAACTAACATATAAATACAAACCTAAACACAGAAAGGTCTAGCCTCTAAAAAATATACTGTATGTCGGTTCCAGGAGTTAAATACGTGCTGATTGTATAAAGACGATACTGTCCAGAACACGAAGGTCAGGCATCTGAAGGAAAGAGCATTCGGCACTTGTCGGAAAGAAAGCAATAGACAGTTTGTTGCACCAACTATATGCAAGCTTCCTGTAGAAGCTGAAACAGCGATGGAGTTCGTGAGGTTTTTTAGTGCAGCCCGGGAATATTATTTTTGTTAGCAAACAGTTTGAAATTACTCAGACTTCACATAAGTTTAAAGTTGCATCATCACAACGTCCAGCGATTGCAAGCAATGGAGTTGGACGATATGCTATATCTGAAGAAAATTCCCAGAACATGCGGGGTAAGATTTTTTATAACAAGAAGGGTGGACAGAAAGGAGGTATGTGGATGTCTACAGTAATCAGTACATCAAGCAAGAAATGCACGTAATTAAATACAATTCATAACAAGTATTAATCTCGTGCATATTTCGGCACCGGAGTGCCATCCTCGCGGAGTTTTAGAACGAAGGAATTTAAGCCCAAAATGTCAGTCTGGTTATTACACACTGCCTGTATTGTCGTACTCTCTCAAGTGTATCATCGCATTCCTTAACATCTCTTCTACTATGTCTTTCATTCAGACAAAAGTTTGTAAACTTCTCATCAAATGAAGAAACTAGAAATAATTTTATAGTAAACTATTACCTTATAAAATGAAGTGAAATGTCAGCTTGATGCAACTAGGTAATTTTATTGACGTATTCTTAGCTCGACATGTTTCGGTTACATAAACCCATCATCAGGAGCACTAGATGTTGAGTTGCAGTATATGGATTGCTGCACCGAGTTTTTGGATGGATGGTGGTCTTGAGAGCCGCTGCGTAGGTCGTGTTTACGGTGCGGATGGTGCCGTGCTACGGCACGGCACCATCCGCAAACGGTCGAACAAACCTCAAGTATTACCTTATACTTGAATTTAATGAAATAACACCAACAAATTGTGCGATTTATACAAATACAGAAATAATTTGCTTAGACGTTCCAAGACATTTCGGCCTATCAAGCTACAGTGTCGTATGATTGTATTAAATGATATTCCAATGGTAGAAAAGTCGATAGTCTGCCATTAAACAATGTCTGTGTTTGTATATAGAGAGCCGTGTTAGTTGTGTCGTCTGCGTAGACAGACATTCGGAACAATTACAATAAGGCATTAACATGAGATCAGCAGGAAAAGCCAAGAACAAGAAGGGAGAACTTCGTCCAGAGGGACGCATTGCGGATCCTCTGAATATGAGGATGGACACAAGCTTAGGATAGAGAAGAAAGGAGGCGCTTTTTTGAGCGAGGCCAGGGCCCAGAAGGGGCTACAGTGCTGTGCATGGATGGATGGAAAATACGGTGTATATCATGTTTAGTCACAAAGTGACGTTTGGAATAGTACATTGAGCGGGCGTTGGCTTTTTGGAATAATCAATCGCACTGTTTCGAACACAAGGTGGCGCAGTTGGTTGAGGCACTGCGCTACAAGCCGAAAGGTTGCGGATTCGATTCCCAATGGTGTCACTAGAATTTTTCATTAGCATAACACTTCCGGACGCACTATGGCCCTGGGGTCGACTCAGTCTCTAACAGAAATAAGTACCAGGAGTATTTCTTGGAGATAAAGGCGGCCGGTGCGTAGGGCTGACAACGTTTATGTGCCAACTGTCTTGAAATCTGGAAGCCTGAAACTCCTGGAACCCTCAGGGCCTGTCCGGGCCTGTAATGGGATCCCTTTACCTTTATTGTTTCGAACTGATACGAAACAAAGCGATTAATGACAGGTTGCTTAATATCACTGGTGTGAAGTGGCGACAACCTAAATACAGCCTTACTGGAAGCAGGAAACAGTGTTCAGCCGATCCCACTCTGACCGACAGCTACATCCTTCAGCAACCTCACATAAGGCGAGTTAATGGCATCGATCAGAGGTAAGTCTGGGCGAGTGGGCAGGCAGTCATCAAAATTTAATGGCGGTGACAAGCAACAGGATATAACCATTTTACGAAAAGCTTTCACTGTTTCATGCGTGATGTATTCCTGGCTTTAGTCACAACTCACAGAGCTCTTGTGCTAGTCGTATAAATGACATCCCAACCAAACCCCATTCTTGCACACTCAGTAACGCAATACAAACTCCGGCTTACCGAAATGCTGTAATTATACTCGTATTAAATTACTGTAATCAAAGAAGAGTTCTGGAAATTTATGCAGTTGCACTAAAAGCGTACATAAATTAGTTATTTCATGTTGGCAGCGGATTACTTCAACTAAACAGTGTTCTGTCCCGTTGCATCATCTCTAATTCACACGGCAGAAACTATGTTATGCCGGAAATGATGTCCTAAACGACGGCTTGGTTAATATGTCCTTTTAATGATTCTGTGTACAGCTATTAATTAGACGTGGTATTACTGTAAATATCCTGCATGCAACAACCATGTGCACTCATTCATTTAATGACGATTGGAAAGTACACTTTTTATCTCATTTAATGCTAATGTATTTTGAAAGACTGAATATTGGCAGCTGCGAGGAACTGTGAAGAAAAAATAGACGTGCAAGCTTTCCACGCAACTGGATTAGCAACCTTCGAAAAATAAACTGACTATTTTGCTGTCCACAATAAATACTACGCCGCTGACCGACACTAGCAGTACTGCGCAAAGGCAACAAAGCCAAACCAGAGCTGCTTCTATCCACCCCACCATAGAGTTAGAGTGAATGTTTTGGATATCACTTCAGTTTTAAACCATACGTGACGCAAGATATCATCAAGACGAGTGACATCACATAGGGATCGAACTGATGATATTTCATGGTTTTAAGGTTTATGTTTTATCACCAAGTTTAAGAATAGATTGAAAACATTACGCCTATAGCAGTCGGCGAAAGATATTCGCCTGAAGGTGATATATTAACACCGAAACAACCTAACGGGTCTATAATGAGAGAAATATTGTAGGAATATAAGGCTGCGTATGTCTGAACACAAAAGGGCATGACACTAAAACATACAATTGATGTACAATTTATAGCAGGTACTGTAAGAGAGGTTTCCACACCAAAACTTTGTACGTGTTCCTTATCATCCCTATCGTATTCCAGCCCATTATCACCATCCTCACTTTCCTACCCTGATAGAGCTAAATGTCCTGTATACGTAAAAAAACATAATCCCCTTTTTCACTTTAACAGTTTTAAGCCTGACGGATAGATATTGGGGGGGGGGGGCCATAGAAAATATTACTAGAAAACAATATGTAAAAGTCGTGATCGAAGTGATAGACACTTTTACGGGAGGTCGGAAAAAGTATCGATTTTTAGGAAACCACAGGCCTCACATTTCGTCCTTCTGAAAGTGGTAGCAGGAAAATATAAAGTTTTGGAATAAGTAGTGGCTTAACATAAGAGATGCGTTACTTGTTAATGAAGTTCATAGATTGACAGTACAATTTGGTAGTTTCTAGAGCAGTGACTTTAGTTTTGGCGGATTTAAATAGTGAGAGCTGCTTGAGAGTGGTGTAGTACCAACACTATACTTGGGGAAACATCTTAGAATGTCCTTGGACAGGAAAACCCAGGAAAAAACGTGTCGATATTGCCGGTAGCAGTATGTTTAAAGTCCACACTTGTAGCCAGCAGTCCGGCAAACAGAAGATGCAAATCTCCTGACATTTACAAAACACATGTGCAGTTTATTAATAATTTAAATTACACATTGAATAAACGTAAAGATAATTTTTTAAAGGTCGAATTTCATCTAATTATACTGTACATAAGAACCCAGTTCCTGCTGTTTAGCTACACAATCTGCGTTATAAAAAACAATCTGTTAATTTCGTGAATGAGTACACTCGATGATTTTTTTCGAGTAACTAAAGGGCAATAGAATATGGTACATATATTTATCACAAAGCTTTAAGGGGTATTTTATATTACTATCTTCATCTAGGTTGTAAATAAACTGCCCTGAGCACATTTTTTCAATAAATTTCAATTTGTGTACTTCTGTCAAAGTAAGTTATAAAAAATGTAAATTTTATGTTGGAAATATTTTGTAAAATCCTGCAAGTTAACCACCATTCCCCACATTTTCATCTTAGGCTAACATCCACGTCAGGTGTTCCAAATGCATCACCAAAGAAACTTAACTCAGTCCCTACCATCAAGTATCGTATCAGAAACCTGACTAATGTTGGAGAAGGAATCGGTGTCTGAAACTTTCGTTCACTTGAACCGCACGATGCAGCCGTCACCCTAAGAAGTTGTTATTGAATTTTGTCGTCGTAGAAGCTTCAAGTTATATGTCATTATTTCCCAATCCCTCATATATGGTGTTCAGAAAAACGAGAAACCCGTAGCATTTACTGAAGGGAGTAACGCTTATTTATTTATTTTTTCCAGGTAATCTTCATGTTGTGGATAGTGGCTCTGAGTATATTTGCACCCGTGATCTGGGTGCGTCAAGTTGAACCGCTCGGCATTGATGCACCTAACATGAACCAGGCAGGCTTCTGCTATGAGAAGTGGTCTGATAATCACCAGAGACTTCTTTATGGAGTTCTCTGCTTTGTCTTTGTCTACGCAATACCAGGGTCTGTGGTCGTGCTAGCTTATTCCTTAATGGGCTTCCGTCTGTGTGCCATCAGCCCACCTTTCAACGGACCTGGAAATGAGGGCATGGCAAGCACAAGACAGGTAAATTATTCACGTGTACATTACATTTCCCTTTTAGTGGCTGCAATAAGTGGTTTTGCTGAAAATATTTCCAGAAGACAAATACAATTCCGTGTGACATTTGAGGCTTCAAGCGTTCCTCTGTGGTGTTATGCGTCGTAGGGTTGGTAGATGGTTACCGTCTTTTCGCAAAAAGATGGAACCCGGTGGGTTTTCCTGAAACGTCTGTAACTAACTACAAACCTACGCCGCGTAGCATACCAGAAGAGCTAATGTCTCAAATGAAATCTTAGTAATTAATCAACTTAATGCAAAATTCTTGTTTTAAAATAAGTTTATTATATGCCTCTACATGTTTCGAGCACTGTGTGCCCATCATCAGGAGGTCAAAATTGTATTATACAGCATCTGGTATCATCACACTCCGTAGGTGACCGTCCGGTGTGCACCCCGGATGGCCACCTACGGATTGTGATGATACCAGATGTTGTATAATACAATTCTGACCTCCTGATGATGGGCACATAGTGCTCGAAACATGTAGAGGCATATAATAAACTTATTATAAAACAAGAATTTGTACATTAAGTTGGTTAACTACTAAGATTATACTGAGTTGCACTGTCAGCAAAACATCAAAATCTCAAATGAAAGTCTCGTTCAAACTTTCCCCTCAATATCACCAGCGAATCGATCTCCAACGCCGAAGCATACTTGCGGGTACACACATAGTTCCGGCAGCTTATAGGATGAGATCCTGCGAAAACTTTTTCAGTAGTACAGCACCTTGGGCAAGATCCCGTGCTGTTAATCTAAAAATAATGATTAGAAGTGGGAAGATTGTTTGATACGGCCTACACGATATGCTGGCCTTCACGTGAACCAGGATCTGGTCAGTATCAAGTTCTGATACTAGCAGATTTATCTTCAGATTATTTTTTCAGTATCGTTCCAGCAGATTTATAAATTTCTTATATTAACCACGTGGGGGCACGCGGTGACGCAGTTGGTTGAGGCGCTGCGTCACAAGCCGGTAGGTCGCGGGTTTGATTCCCAAAGAAGGCAATGGAATTTTTTATTAATGATCCAACTCAGACTCTAACAGAAATGAGTACCATGAATATTTCTTGGGGGTAAAAGCGGCCGGTGCACAGGGCTGACAACCTTACCACGTCCATGTACCAATTGTCTTGAAGTCTGGGAGACTCAACCTTCTGGAACCCTCACGGTCTGTCCAGGGTTTGCCGTACGAGTATATTAATAATATGAACATGCTATTACAATTACCATTCTTAGGTTCTTGCCGCTGGTCCCCAATGCATTAAGTCGAAATTTGTGGTTCGGCGACATAGAGGAATTAAGATTTCCCGACGTTTCGGCATGTATTTGGTTGTCTTTAATTTGAAAATGGCCACTACCATTTCAAGCAAAACGTCGGAAAAACTTCACTCCTATATACGGACTAAAAGCAGGTATCAGACTCAATGCATAAAATTAAATTTTTTGGGGGCTTGTAATGGACCAGATGCCAGATATTCAGGCTGTAGTCGCTGGTCGATCAGGTCTCACACCTATAATTAGAACTAACCATGCAAATAAAATATTCCGACAGCCATTTAAGTCTACACTCAATTACTTTTACACAGTTATTTCAATCCAGAGAGAACTATCTTCATGTTTGTACCGTGCATCAATGACGATTAAAACACTTTATTATCCAACAGATGCGCAAATATATAATTCGTAGATACAATTAGAATTATTATAAAATATTTATAATATTTAAATTGCTCCAACATGTTTCTGATCACAAGGGATCCATCATCAGGGAGCTCTATACAGTGCTTGGCTAAAATTACAGCAAAGGTTCTATCTTGCCTCTCTATACTGTGCAGTAAACACACGAGCCACGGGCAAATATGCTGCCTCAACACAGACGACGTCCATATCAACGGACACGATAGAACCATTACTGTAATTTTAGCCAAGCACTGTATAGAGCTCCCTGATGACAGATCCCTTGTGATCAGAAAAATATTGGAGCAATTTTAAATATTTTAAATGTTTTATAATAATTCTAATTGTATCTATGAATTATATATTTGTGCATCTGTTGGATAATAAAGTGTTTTAACCAGAGAGAACTATTCGTCTTGACTGGCTGATAGTCTTTCAAGTTGCCAACGAACTCCCCTCCTCTCAAGTAACGTTTATATCCACTTTCTTTATGTTTTGTTGATCTGCATCTCTATAAGTCTTTGTAAAACAACAACTTGATGCACAATTTATCCCCAGTTTATTTCGTCAATCAACCTCTACATATTTCGGGCATATTTGTAGCCCATCATCAGGAGGTTTACTGTGTGTATACAATAATTGGTAGGTGTTGTGCTTTTCAGTTGACTGTCTGCCGGCCAGCAGACAGTCAACTGACGAAATAAACTGGGGATAAATGGTGCATAAGTTGGTTTTTATTACAAAGCTCTATATTCACACTCCTCTTCACAAGATCCCCCTTATAGTGTTTCTATGTGTTTGATCGCAGCATAAAATTTAATAACATAAATGTTGTTATCATGCTGGATAAAAGCCTCAAGTTTCTCTCCTATAGCTCGACGGACCACCGTCTGATTTTGTTGTGGTAACGTCAATTTTTTTTGTACTAATCACCACCCTACAAAGAGGGCACTGGGAATGTTACCAGTTGCTTGCTGCAAGTGAATTAAATGCCATCTAAAATGTATCGTCCGAAAATATCGGGCAATTTTAAAAACAGTTCATCTTCGTTAAACATTTCTCCCACCTTCACCTTGTTCTTTACAATCTCACAAAAAAATTATTTTACATGCCAATCCAAAAGGCCGCGCTGTCTAAGACGTGGGAGTGCAGCCGCTTTCTTGATGGGATTTGGGTTCGTATCCCGCCTGGGGCATGAATATTTGTCTGTTGTTAGGTAGATTTCTCTGCTTTGGGATCATCACCCGTTCAGAGGAGTTCTACCGACTGTCATGTGTTTGAACGTCATGGCGAAGCCCCGTAAGAGAACACAATGACCACGTATCGGGTCTCGAAGAACCACAGGGCGGGGGGAAATATTTTACATTATCATTCTGGTGACAAGTATTGAATTTTATTTGTGCAAAATCATATCTGTCAAACACTGCACGACATGCTTCTTACGATCGTTCCTTCTCACCGTATTCCTAGAGGTGGGTGGCTTGACATTCGTATTTTGCTTGTCCACAGGGCACGCGACTAGTCCGCGAGAGACGACGGGTGGCCCGGATCCTGCTGTTGCTCGCTGTGCTGTTCGCCTTCTGCTGGCTGCCTTACAATGTACTGGCTCTGCTGTTCGACCTGGGCGTTAACAAGAATATAGAACTGTACTCCTACACCCTACTGCTCGGCCACGCTAATTCCGCCATCAACCCTATCCTCTACTGTTTCATGACTCGCAACTTCCGCAGGGCAGTACGGGACCTTGTTCTTTGCTCCAGGGTTTCTCTCGCAACCAGACCGCACCAACGATGCAATGTAAGCACTGCGAGGGGTCTTGTAAGCTCTAGAACAATCTACACCCTTCCAGCACACAACCATGTACTAAACCTCTCCACGACAGACAGCTACTGGGCCATATATAAATTCATAGTCCATAGACACGTCAAAATCCAGTCTACCTGCATATTAAATTCTGTTCCAGAAAGTTTCAGACAAAAGTAATAATAATTCTTAAGTTATTTAACAACACTACCTCAATACAGATTTGCATACCAGCCACTAATATTTTGATGACAAATCCTAGCAGCTTTTCTCAAAATATAGGCCAATAAAATCATTTTTACAGCTGTGGAGTCGTGATTACCAATACTTTCTGCTAACAGAGGCAAAACGAATTAAGAACACTTCTGCCTTTGATTCGTGTTATTACAGTAAAATTCTTAGCGATATAGAGTAAATTTTATCATTGTCTTTTAGTGTCAATCACAATTCTTTACCTCGACTAGATAGACCGATATGACATATCCAAATGTACACACCAAAAGTAAAGTTGAATGTCACCCAATAACACGCCATGAAGAAACAGTGGAGGGGGGGGGGGTGATAGAGGTATAACTCTACACTCTCTTTTACTTCGGTGGCTGATTGGGGGGGGGGTCGTCAACGCCATGCTCTCACTGATTTCCTCCTGGGGAAGAGACCCTGTGCCGCTTTTACAGGAAGCTGAGTGGGCCTCAGAGCCGCGGACCGGTCTGGTACGGAAAATCTCAACCTACCGAGTTTTGTATCTTGGCCTTTCAACCCTTAACAAGTCGCTATATCGTCTACACTATCTCGGTCGCCAGTTCACGTACAGCTTAGTAATAATACTGAGAACTGGCCTTCTTGTGAACTTCAACGCACGACACTCATGGGTCACTTTTCTTCAAAAGTATATGAAGCTTCACAACTGTTTCCGGAGCTAAACTATGTCAATTTCTCTTGCAAAATGAGAATATATTCAACAGGGTCGTTATATTGTCTGACAACTAGCATGACTCTTTACTCAGAACGTTTTGCATGACAGCCGACGGCGCAGCGATCGCTACTATTCCACTGCCCTCAGTGGAAATCCGCCCGTCCTGGTGCAGTGTGCTGCAGTTAATGTTAGGCCTTTATCTGCCGTGTTTAAGGAAGGGTCACGAAGTATCGCCCTTCAGGTCGCAGACTATCGTCACTTTTAACAAACATGTTCATTGCAATCGACTTCTCTTTTCTTTTCTTTTTAGTTTAATCTAGCAAGCGGGAGGTGGCCAGCTGCAGTCGTCTCAAACCATAATTTTCCTGCATTTCTCTACACACAACAGTTCGTTAACACGCGTGGGATGAGATTGAGACCTTCAGTGCATATATGCGTTGCTTAACGACAGGGATAAGTTCTGAGAAATGCGTCGTCAGGCGGTTTCGTCGTTTTGCGAACACGTACTTACAAAAACCTAGATAGTATAGCCTACTACATACCTAGTCTACATGGTATAGCCTATTGGTACAAATCTGTACAGCATCTTACTGTCCTGTGTACTGTAGGCTATTGTAACGCAATGGTATTTTAATATTATATTATATTATATATTGTGGGCCGGGTAGCGCAGTCGGTATAGCGACTGACTACGGGCTGGACGGTCCGAGATCGAATCCCGGTGAGGACGAGATTTTCCGCCCCTCCAGACTGGCCCTCGGGCTCACCCAGCCGTGTAAAATGGGTACCGTGTCTTTCCCAGGGGTAAAGTGCGGCCGGGGCTTTCTGCTGACCACTCACCCCCTTCTAGTGCCGTGGTCATGGAAGAGTAGAGCTATACCTCTACCCACCCCCTGGGCCACACCGGGCCTGTAACTGGAACACTTTACCTTCTTATTATATATATATTATACATTGTATATACTATATTATATGTTATATATATTATATTATAATATAATAATCTTATGGGACCACGGCCTTATATGAGATCCTTGACCGAAATATCTTTTGCAGCGCGTACCTGTACTCTGGCTTCAATCTGACCTATTTTACCATTTCATGTTAATCGATTAGATCACTAGCATGTGGCATCCAGCTGTAGAAAAACAGTTGGTAGGAAGAAAAAAGAAATGTTCGGGAAAAATACATGCCACGTTGTCCACCGCCAATGACACACGGACTACAATGACCTTGAACTCTAAGTCTCCGAAGTGGGAAGTCAGAGACTGTAAGCCCTCCACATCACTGCCAGGGAATATGAATATCTCCGGTACACACATTAGGCTTGAGGTACTGTAAAGTTCTGATCCCGGTGGTCGTGCGGTCTGAGGCGTGGGTTTGCGGTCGCTCGCTTGCTGAGATTGCGGGTTCGAATTCCGGCGGAGACATGGATGTCAATCTGTTGTGAGTGTTGTGTGTTGTCAGGTAGAGGTCTTGGCGTCGGGCTGATCGCTCGTTCAGGGGAGTTCTACCGAGTGTGGTGTGTCTGAATATGATCGTGAAGTCCCGTAAGGAACATTACCAGGAATCGTGTAGAAGGGGCACACAAAAAATGCAAAAAGCCACAATCAAACATAAATCAAGGAAAATAAGAAATAAATTAAAGAGGGTGGCATAGTTACATTTTGGCGAAAGTTATATTTACCCTTTGGCGCCGGAATTAAATCCCCCCCCCGGCCATTTTAATGGCCGTTCGGTCATTTAAAGGGCTCACTGCACGACATATATATATATATATATATATATATATATATATGTCGTTCGGCGGCTAAGGGTTTACAAACCCCAATATAAATGTGAAAGTGATTGATATAGAGTACAGGGTGCTGATAAGTCCTTAGTCCGACCCTGGAACGAAACAAGCTACAGCGAGCAAACTTACAACACTATACCAAGACTTGTGGTTTACAAACAACAAGAATATATTGTTGTTTGTATGGCGTACAAACAACAATATATTCCTGTTGTTTGTACGCCATAAGTCTTGGTATAGTGTTGTAAGTTTGCTTGCTGTAGCTTGTTTCCTTCCAGAGTCGGGCTAAGGACTTATCCGCACCCCTGTACAATAAATATGAACCTAGTTGTTTTTCACAGAATTCCCCTAGAGAAATTTATTTTCAAACAAGCTGCTAAGCAAACTCAGAAGTCTGCATTCTTAGAAAACACAAATTGATTCCGTGGAAAAAATCTGATACAAATTCATTCACTCCTAACATAGCCACTGCGCTTTTGCCGTCACAGAATCAAACAAGAATCGTGAATATCAGGATAATGCAGACTGAACCAATATTGGTTGTACGAACCAGATGCAGTCAGTGTTGCAGGGAGGATAGGAGACGTTGAACTTTATGGATAAAAAGGAGCAGGGCGCGGTTGTACTTAATGGAGCACTGACATAGTCAATAATTCATTTTACGAATAAGGGCATCATAAATCGATTTTGATTATCAGATTCCGGGGAGTAAATGTGCTTTATATAAGCTTTACTTTACTAGCAATCTCAGAGTTTATATGCAAATCGTAAGCAGAAAAGACTTACTGCCAAGTTATAAAACGTGCTCAGCCTGTACCTGGATACCCTGACAGCCATAATCAAAATTACAGTCCCAGAGATCGATCTTAAAATTCGAATAAAATGTGATGTGTTCTGCCAATCCGCTGGCGTTACAATACATTAGGAGTGTACATAATACATTTTCGGTAACAAGTTAGATATACATACCGTCGTTGTTGTCGATTAACATGTAATGCTAAACATGCGAAATATCAGATATTTGATAAGGTTTTATAATGGTTTATACACCTACTCATAAGCTTCCACCTACAAACAAAATATAACTGGGACACTTGGAAGTGCATTAATTCCTCCAGTAAGATTCGAATCCACGATCCGAAAGATAGACAACTTAAAGATGGTAAATGTGATGGCCTTTATTTAAGTAAAACATCAACAAATGCATACATATTGTCCTTAATAATCTAAAATTTACATTAAAACACTTAAAACGCTCCTACATGTTTCGATCATCCGATCATCCTCAGGGAGCATACTTTGTTCCTTGCTAAAGTTACAGTTTAAAACACTCGGTGATTTATTACTGAGTGTTTATCTCAGTAATTAACCAACTCTATGCACAAAATTTTGTTTTACAATAAGTGTATTTCATGCCTCTACATGTTTCGAGCACATATGCTCATCATCAGGAGGTCAAAACTGTATTACACAGCCTCTGGTATCGTCACACCTATTGGTGGCCGTCTTGTGCACGTGCATGAAATAAACTTATTGTAAAACAAAATTTTCTGCATCAAGGTGGGCTAATTGCTGAGATAAATACTCAGTACTAAATCACTGAGTGTTTTAAACTGTAACATTAGCGAGGAAAGAAGTGTGCTCCCTGAGGATGATCGTATGATCGAAACAAGTAGGAACGTTTTAAGTGTTTTAATGTAAATTTTAGATTATTAAGGACTATATATGTGCATTTGTTGGTGTGTTACTGAAATAAACTACAAAAAAACACGGTGCTAAGATAAATATAGTTAGTGATGGCCTTTAAATAACATAGGGTGACTTATTTTAAAAAATATTGGCAACCTGTAGAATACTTAATAAAGCGTCGTAATTTAATTTAGACTCCATCGACGGTCACCTCCAGGTAGTCCACCTATACGATAAAACTTCAACATGCAATTAACACGGTGTTTGTTAGATGTGACGCTTGTCTGCGAGCTGAAGGAAAATATTTCCCGCGCCTATGGTGAGTACAGGCTTAAAATTAGCTGTCACACATTGACGTACAGCGCGCGGGTTAGCGACTCACGGCAGACTGGAGGAGCGGCGAACCTTTCGCTGCGCGCCGTCACGCATGGCAATTTGAGTTACCACTGGTGAGAGTTGTCAGATAAAAAGAATGGCACCTGTGGAATTGTTGTCTCTGCCAGCGTGTATTTTACATTTCTCAGTTACAGGCTACCTCAAAATGTCTTGCCATCGCAGTATGTGTAGTTGTTGAATAATTTATATTTATTTTGGTTGATCAAAACAGGCTGACAGTAGGTCATACTATACAATTATAGGGTCAAATATTGAACTGGAGAGATTACATTAAGGGACAGGAGTGGCGGGAATTATTATCCCTGCATCTGCCGACGGACTGAAGAAAATAATGGAAAACCTCAGACTGCGAAGTCGATACCTGTCCGAGATTTGATTGCAGGACATTCCGGAAAAGAAATACTAAAAAACAATATTCGATCAATGTTTGCGTATAAACAACATATCAGACATATTTCCAAGGTTTTTCGTAATCCATCTTTGACTAAGACTCTGTTTGATCAGTTCTAATGGTCCATTAATTATTGCTGTCAAAACAAAAGCTCAAAGAAAATTTTTGCATGGTTGACTTATTTTTGTCTATATTCTATAAAATTGTGCTGAACCCAAAGTCGCACATTTTTCTGTTCCACTGCCATGTGCAACCTAACTTTAGGGCTCGACATAAAATGGCATAAAATCCGTACGTAATATCGTCAAAACTGGTTACCTCTTTCATATGATCAGAAGGGAAATGGACTACAAATGGCGGGTGGAAGTCAGTAGTAGAACACTGTACAGAAGAGTGGCAAAGTGAAAGATGTATATGAAAACTAGCAGCGGATAGAATGAGCAGGACACCAGCCGTGCTCACATGGCTTGACAAATGAAATATAAATCCGATAATGTACGAGGGGGTGCTGATAAGTCATTAGCCCGACCAGGAAGGAAACAAGTTACAGCGAACAAACTCGGGGTTTATTCAACCTACTCCCCACGAAGTTCAATAAAACTCTTAGCCCGTTGCTCTAACTTTGCAAGCCACTAAGAAAAAATTCAGAAGGTTTGGGTTGGTGATCAATACATTGGAAGCCCAGGTAGGCCAGTTTCTTCTGGGTTACAAGATTAGTTCATGAATTTGATCAATAATCTCCGGGGTGGTCACTGTTTTGAGTCGTCCAGGACGAGGTGCATCACAGGTGGAAAAATCACCACATTCAAACTGGGCCGCCCAGTTTTTGACAGTGGCATACGATGGAGCATGTTCCCCTAATTTTATTTGTCAGTATGGCGTGAATTTCCTTTGGCGCCTTGCCTTGCAGGAAAAAAAAACTTGATGACAGCTCGCGTCTCCATGTTGTTCAAATCGCGCGCGACGCCTGACACGCTTCTTTTCTGCCTCTGTAACAAGAAAAGATTTGCAATTCGGCACATTAACAGACCCCTCTTTCCAACGACACTATCGATTCCGTCCTATGACATCGAAAAGTAAGTCGGGCTAAGGACTTATCAGCACGCCCTCGTAGTTCGAAGCATCAATACAAGTAGGAATAGGTAGGAAGTGCTTGTAGACAGAATGTGTAAAAACGAGGCAGCAGAAATTTTCATTAATTCAAAAGAAAATGCAGGGCGAAGAATTCGAAGGAAAAGTGACAGAGGCTGATTGGAAAATTTTAATACCGGTGCACACATAAAGGGACCTAATCCATGAAGTCACGGACAGAACGTTTCGTAAAAGTTTTTTTTTTTTAATATGAGCACGTTCGTTCCAGTGACGTGCTTAAGAGGATTCAATATTCCGTCCCCATTTCTCTGCAAATGTACTGTATTTGAGGCACAACCCATCTTTGCAGTATAGCGACAGTTATCGAAAATATGTTGGTTTATATTCACAGTTCATTTTAATATTGTCGAGCATTTTAACGGAACTATTACATCATCAAATTTTATTATTTTTTTCTTTAAATATATTTATTCGTTTTTTTCCGTTTTAAAGATGTCAGGTAGTTAAAGAAATTATACACTGTACACCGAGGCACACGAAACGGGTCATGACCTACCGATTATTTTTATGTCCATACCGTGCATATTGATTAATTATCGTTTATTATTATACCAACATATGCACAAATAAGTCAGGAGTCTACTCCTCACCAGCGCACCACACACACACACTCACACACTTAACCAGAAATTACACGTAAACGGTTACATTTACCAACATTTTATCACTGCTATATTGTATTTTATCATTTTAATAATTCATTTCTTTTGCTGACACAACTGTAAACTCCCTGAAGACGGTGTATTAACATCTAAATATTCCGTAGTAATTTTAATATTAATTTTACACTATTTATTTGTGCATATGTTGGTATAATAATAATAATAATAAACATTAATGACTTAATGAGTTCTAATCTTCTAATTGAGTGCGCATTTCCTACAATATTACATCGCCCGTACTCCAGTATCTTACAGTTTCTCGGTTTTCCGACATATTGATGTAATTTCACCAAGTTCTGCCTGCGTCAAAATGAGCCCCAGACACATTATAAGGAAACGCCTGAATTTCAGAACATCTTTAGAAAAATCGGCAGCGCCTCTTCCTTACTTTAGGCCAAAATTCATTGGCGCTAAGCTTCCATTACCAGGCCTATTTAAAAACAAATTTATACTCCAAAATTAGAGTCAAGTGCCCATTTCAACAACGGAAAAGCAAACCCGCATAAATTGCCGTTATTTCAACACTGTAAATCGGGGGTGACGTTCATAGGGCCGTGCATCATAATATTATTTCTATAGTAAAACCAACTAGATGTACCAATGTATCAAATTTATTTTATTATGAAATGACGCTCTACATGTTTCGAACGGTCTTCCTGTCTATCATCGGGAGTTCAAGACTGTACATACAACAACCAAAGAGGTACTTGTTGCTGTATGTACAGTCTTGAACTCCTGGCGATGGACAGACAGACAGACTGTCCGAAACATGTAGAGCGTCATTACATAATAAAATAAATTTGATACTTTGGTACATCTGGTTGATTTTACTATAGAAACTGTAAATCATGTACTACATTTAACATAGGTCATGCGGCTTTTCCAAGAAGTCTTTAATTGGTACCGCTAATCGGCGAACGTTTATACTAATTAAAGTTAGGCCAATGAACGGTGGAAAATGTTGGACGGTCCATAACAAAAATATTACAAAACATTCAAATCATTTATCTCAGTATTTAACCAACTTGATGCACAAAATTTGTTTCACAATAAGTTTTATTTCATGCCTCTACATGTTTCGAGCACATGTGCTTATCATCAGGAGGTCAAAATTGCATTACACAG
>Ga0123354_10002075_pt1 | contig 25865 bp, 9 predicted proteins | sample TergutLab28metaG_2_FD_97872 | JGI IMG/M metagenome (GOLD analysis project Ga0123354, IMG submission 97872) | Labiotermes labralis P4 segment gut microbial communities from Petit-Saut dam, French Guiana - Lab288 P4 | ecosystem: Host-associated > Arthropoda: Insects > Digestive system > Gut ...
CTAACTCCTTCAGGTTTCCGCAGATTTTTTAAAATTTTTTCAAACATATTTCTATTTAATTTAAAAGTACAAAATTATATTTTTTCAGATACTTACAATTCTTTATGGCAACTTTTTAAACAATGCACAGTCCGTAAACTTTTGCCTACAACGTGGCAAACTACTTATTGGCTGCAGGTGATTGTGCCGCACTACAACTTTTCTATTAATTGATTTCTCACTAATTCCCACGCCTCTGTCGGATTAAACTTGTCTTCGGGATGCAAAAGCAAATTTGTATCATCTAAAAATTCTTTGTCTTGCATTTTCAACTCCATATTCAGCAAATATTCTTTTTGTGTTGGTGGATTATCAACAACAAAACCAATATATTCACGATAACAACGGATAATATTCTCAATGTTAATGTTTTGTGTTGATATTGCTTTATACAAATCAAATAAATCGCGACCTTTTCGGCGTTGGTATAATGCACGAAGTTTTGTGCCTAACAATTCCTCTAAATGATAAGTTGTTACGCTGCATCTTCCTGAAAACCATTGATTATCAACATTAAAATCGTATTTTTTCAAATCTAACACATTAAAATGCTCTCGTGTATTGATTTCGACTTTTAAACGAATGGGAACAATGGGTGGAATTTCCGAATTGAAACGAAAAACCAATGTGTTGTTATGCGCTTTTTGTTTAATTTTCGGCTCGCCGAGAAAAGACAAAACTTCTCTTATTCTGTTTATCGTTTCGCTTATTGGTTCTGCGTTTATTTGCACTAAATCAATATCTTCCGAGTATCGAGGCTGTGGCTGCAAATATAGTTTGTGCAAAGCCGTACCACCACGAAATGCCAAATGTTCAGCCAAATAGTCGTCATTGAATAATGTAACCAATGCATGGCAAATTATCAAATCTTGTTCGATTTGTTCGTTTCTGTGCCAAGGAATAGTTTTATTCCACTCTTTTATAGCGTATTCGGGTATCATTCGTCTATCTCAATTTGTTCGTTAATAATTATTTTCCATTTTTTATTTTCCTCGCAATCTGCGGTGTTTTTTCTGTTTTTCAATGGTGTTTTGCGAAAAGAAATGTCATATTTTTTTGTAACAGCATACAAGTCATCGGCTTGTGATTGACATTCCAAAATATCAAGCAAATATCCCAAGCGTTGAATAACAGGTGTGGGAACATATTGAAAAAACTCTTTTGTCAGTTTATTAAAATTGCAACTTTCCGCTAATTCATTCAAAACAGTTGCAGCACGATTTATTCCGCCAATTTCTTTTTCAAACTGTATCAAATCGGTTGCCGTAAGTTCGGGCGACGAAATCCGAATGTAACCTGTGGGCGTTTTTCGCTGTTCGGTAAATTGTTCAAGTACAACCGCTTTATTGTTAAAATTGATTTTTGTTCCTTTTTTTTGCGTACTTCTTAACGAGGGCGGCGTTGTAACAACGGTAAACTCCTGCGGTTGCTGGTGTGCAGCACCGTAAAAAACAGCGGCATTGAGTAATGAAATATAGTAATCTCGCCCTAAAAACTTCATTAACCAATCAATGTAATATACTTCGGGGATAATTCCTTTCGATTGATACTCAATAGGAATTATCACATAAAAACCTTTCCAAACGGAACAAATTTTTTTCTTACTGACTAAGCGTGTTAGTGCATTTTTTAGCACAATTCGACTATGCAGTGGAAATTTTTCCTCCGCATTGGCAAGCGAAAAACAAACTCTTCCGTCTTTTTGCAAGTCTTCTATCCAATTAGTTACTGTATATTTCATATTTCAAAACGAAATTCAACATTGAAACTGCAAAGATAATCATTTTTTGATTATTATTGCAGTTTCATTTTATTATCATTTTGTTTTAACAAGAAGTTTTCAAAACATTTGACAAAATACTTTCCCAATTATTCTGATATTAAAGTTCACTCCTTTTAGCAGACTATAATTGTTAAGAGGTAATTTTGAATATAATCAAAGTATCATTTTCTCAATTGGAATAATCAAGATACCTTCTGCGCCTAATGCTTTCAATTTTCCAATAATTTCCCAAAAACGTTTTTCGTCAATAACAGAATGGATGGAACTCCAGCCTTCTTGAGCTAACGGAAGTACGGTAGGACTTTTCATTCCAGGTAAAACGGCAAAAATTTCTTCTAATTTATCATTAGGGGCATTCAACAAAATGTATTTTCGATTTTCGGCTGTTTGCACGGCATCTATTCTGAAAGTCAATTCGTTAAGGATTTCTTTTTTCTCATTGCTTAGTTTGTGGTTGCCAATCAGTAAAGCTTCGGATTCCATTACGACTTCAACTTCTTTCAATCTATTGCTAACTAAGGTACTGCCGGAACTCACAATATCAAAAATAGCATCTGCCAAACCGATTCCGGGAGCAATTTCAACTGAACCTGAAATAATATGTATTTCGGCTTTAATGGCGTTTTTTTTCAAAAAATCAGTAAGAATTTCAGGATAGGAAGTGGCTATTTTTTTTCCGGAGAACCAGTTTAAATTACTGTATTCTTCGTCTTTGGGTACTGCTAATGATAAACGGCATTTACTGAAACCAAGACGTTTAATAATATTTGCATTTTCTTTTCTTTCTACAAATTCATTTTCCCCGACAATTCCGACATCAGCAGCGCCTGAAGCTACAGATTGCGGAATATCATCATCGCGTAAAAAAAGTATTTCTACAGGAAATGTTTTGGACGGAACTAATAAGCTTCTCTTGCCTGAAGTCAGTTTAATACCAGCTTCATTTAATAATGCCATTGTTTCTTCAAACAAACGGCCTTTGGCCTGTACAGCAATTCTAAGCATATATTTCAGTAAATTAAGATTATACGCTCACCTGTGTCCGGCAAGCCCGCAAAGGTAACTAAAAAAATAAAAAATTTTCATTAATTTGTGTGCATAAAAGTAAGATTAGAGTTATCTTTGAAAAGTTTTCGTATAATGATGCATGCCAACTGTTTTTTATGTTTAAACAGATACATTTCTTTTTTTTAGTTTTGTTTTTGTCCATCAGTAATATAGTATTTGGACAAAAAGTGGGTTTGGTGTTGAGTGGAGGAGGCGCTAAAGGTATGGCTCATATAGGCTTAATCGAAGCTCTCGAAGAAAATAATATACCTATTGACTACATTAGCGGTACCTCCATTGGAGCTATTGTAGGAGCTATGTATGCTATGGGTTATTCTCCAAAGGAAATGCTTAACCTTTTTTTATCGAAAGATTTTTATTATTGGCAAACAGGAAAAATTGAAGATGACTATTATTATTATTTCAGAAAATCGGATGACACTCCTGAATTTGCCCGGTTTATGATTCCATTAAGAGATTCGACCGCTGTTTTAGGGTCAATTCTTCCTACCAATCTTATTAATCCAATACAAATGAATCAGGCGTTTATGGGTTTATTTGCTCAGGCAAATGCAACTTGTGATGGAGATTTTAATAAACTGATGGTTCCATTTCTTTGCGTAGCATCTGATGTCTATAACAAACGACCAATCATTTTTCGATCCGGCTATTTGGATGATGCAGTAAGAGCTTCCATGACATTTCCCTTTGTATTCAAACCAATTGTAAAAAATGATGTTCCATTATATGATGGAGGATTATATGATAATTTTCCGGTTAGACCTATGATGAATACATTTAATCCGGATTATATCATAGGAAGCTCAGTTTCAGAAACCTCAAAAGGAGCACAAACAGTAGATCGAAGTTTATACGGTCAACTTGAGAATATGATAATCGGACAAAAAACGGATTATTCGGTAAGTCCGGAAAAAGGTATTTTCTTTCGCTTTACTTTTGATGATGTCAGTTTGCTGGATTTTGACAGAGCCAAAGAACTTTATGATATTGGATATAAACGAGGATTGGAAATGATTGATTCAATTAGATTGCGAGTCAAAAGAACCGTTTCGACAAAAGAAATTACAGAAAAAAGAGCAGAATTCCGTGGCCGGATGCCGGAACTTGTATTTCGTAATGTTATTATCGTAGGAGCGGTGAAGGAGCAGAGACATTATATTGAAAGCCAGCTAAAGAGTGAAGGACAAGAAACATTCACTATGGAAGATTTCAAAAAAGCATATTTCAAGCTTTTATCCGGCACTAAAATAAAAGAAATTATTCCTCATGCACAATATAATCAAACGACGGGTTATTTTGATTTGATTTTAGATGTTAAAATAGATGATGAAATAATGGCGGCTTTTGGGGGAAATATATCATCTTCTAACGCCAATCAGTTTTATTTAGGATTAGGGTATAAGAGTTTGGCTGATTATGCTGTGAATTTTAATTTGGATTTACAGGTTGGAAATGCATATAGCGGCGTTTTGTTGCAAGGAAGAATTGAGCCTCCATATAAATTTCCTATTTATTTCAAGTTGATGGGAGCATTTAATTATCGCAAATATTATCAAAGCGAGAAATTATTTATTGATGATAATTTGCTTACTTTCATGCAACAACGTGAAGGATATTTGAAATTGTGCATAGGCATGCCTTTTGAAAATGAGGGTAAAAGTGAAGTCAGGATTGGATATGGTTCTTTGGTAGATGAATACTTTCAAAACAATGCACGCCTTTCGAATATTGGTTTTGATGTAAGCTCTTATAATTTATTTTCATTAGGCGCTTCTATCGAAAAAAATACATTTAATGCTAAACAATATCCTATAACCGGGAAGAATCATTATATTTTAACTCAATTTATTACAGGAAGAGAATCATATAAATCCGGTAGTGCATACAGTCCGATTAGAAATAATACGTATGAAAACCAATCATGGTTACAAATGTTCGGACGTATCAATAACTATTTTCAAGTAAGTAATAAGTTTAATTATGGGTATTTATTGGAATCGGTTATTTCAAGTAAAAATTTACTAAGCAATTATACTGCGAGTATTATGCAAGCTCCAAGTTTTACGCCTACGCCACACAGTAAATTAGTTTTCAATGAAGCTTTCAGGGCGAATCAATATGTTGCCGGAGGTATTATTCCTATTTACAAAGTGAATCAGATTATTCATTTACGTGGTGATTTTTATGCGTTTGTTCCGTTTCGAGCTATAAAACAAAATAATTACAAAGCATATTATGGTAAGTCATTTTCAAACCTCTCTTATATGGGAGAAACTTCGCTGGTCGTTCAGTTACCATTTTTATCTGTAAGTCTCTATGGAAATTACTATAGTTTCCCTAAGAAAAACTGGAACTTTGGTTTGAATATAGGATATGTAATTTTTAATCCTAAGTTTACAGAGTAAAAAGTTTTGAAAAAGATTGTATACTAAAAAAAAATATTTATCTTTGCACTCGCAAAATAATAATGGTTCCGTAGCTCAACTGAATAGAGCATCTGACTACGGATCAGAAGGTTGGGGGTTTGAATCCCTTCGGAATCACAAGAAAAAAAAGCGCTTACGAAAGTAAGCGCTTTTTTTTCTGAATTGTTTTATTCCAATATGAACTTTCCTCTATTTATGGAGATTATATTCTTTTCATTATATCCTTCCAGCGAATAATTATATATACCCGAAGCCAATCCTTTGCGTTGCCATTCGATTTCATTTTCTCCGATATGGAAAGCGTTAATATTTATTTTGTCCACAACTCTCCCGGATACATCATATATAAGAAGCCTCAGTTCTGTTGTTCCTTTACCTATAATGTATTTTATTTTAGCCGTTTGCTTAACTGGATTCGGAAAAATACCTATTATTCTGTTGGGTGCATTCATGCCTGTCGGGAGATATGCGATTTGGATAGTATCACTTCCAATACAATTTTCTTCGTTACTAACTTCTACCCAGACTGTGATATCACTCAGTTTATTCGGATTGGTGATGGTCACTTTTTGAGTCGTTTCGCCAGTACTCCATTCATACGATTTAAAATTGTCTCCGGCATTCAAATTGAGGGGAGCATAATTGTCGACTACTTGGTTCCCTCCTAAATTCACTGTCACTTTCGGGAGTACGGACAATGTCAAAACAGTCACACTGTCGCAGCTCTGAGCGAATTCATACGTTCCTGCTTCTGTCAGTTTTTGCCCGAAGAAATCATAAAAACCGTCATAACAAATACTTTCTTGAATTTTAGTAGTATCAGCAACGACATCTGTCTTTATCATTTTAAGTTCAAATGTTTTTTCGAACCATAAGCCGCCAATATCTGTAGTACGAACACGAACATTATAGACTGTGTCGCTCTTGCAATTAAAATCTGCATTAGTCATTAACTGATTTTCATAAATACCAAACAAATCATTATTTGTATCGCCTTCTCCGGGAACAAGCGTGTAATAGGCTGACTGTGGATTATCGTCGATGGTCGTGAGGGAGCCGATAATGGTACCGTAGTAATCGTTTTCATTAAAACTGTTGTTTGACAATAATATGTCTGTTGGTGGCTGATTCAGGTTTAATGTAAATTCCGCATCTGTTTTCATCGGTTCTTTGTTGCCTACATTATCTTCTGCGATGGAAAAGAAATGATATACGCTCCCCGAAGCTCCATAGAATGTGAGCGTACTGTCGGGATTGGAAACAGCATACAAATTATAGGCGCCTTCGTTTTCGGAAACATATACTTCCACCTGTTTTACACCGGACCCATTCTTATCGTCCTGCGCAGCAAAAGTAAATTTCGCAGCCAATGAATCGGAAGGAATTTGTACCCCGGTTAATTTGCTTTGCGGGCTGCCTGCGTCAATTACATTGCTCCAAACGTTGGTTTCAAGCGCTGCATTATCGTCAAAAACAACAGAAGCTTGAGCCAAAATGCTATCGCCTGTTTGCGTAGAAGTTGCAGGCAGAATACTGAAATTAACATAACCCTCGCCATTACCGATGTCCTTGTTATTAACCGGCAAAAATCCCATTTGCGAGCTTGTCGGCTCTATTCCTGTTTGCGGGTCTATGGCTTGGAAAATCCAGAATGCCTCGTTTTTCGTGATGTCTATTCCGGCGGTTGCATCCACCCATACGCCCAAAGAATCAGCTACGTTGAGCCGTTGATAGTAGTTGGTGGAGTTTTGCGGAACGGTAAATAGAAATGACCCGAAACCAAAGTCGCCCAAACGGAAACTGCGAATATTTTGTTTGTCGCTGATAGGTACCGTGATTTCTACCCTTGTGGCAGGGGCTGTGGCAAAATCGGGGTCGTTTTCGTAGCGGGCGGTGTAGTTCAGTTTTTCGGTTTGAGCGACAAATTGCGGTTCGCCATAACCGATATTGCCGGAGATTTCGTTGGGATCTTTGGGGCAATTTGTTGTTTTACAAGAAATCTGTATTCCAGCACCTGCTGTACAGCCACCTTTCATATCTGTAACACCAATTGCATAATACCCTTCTGAAAATATTTCTATTTTACGCGTACTAACAAAAGGAATATCTAAACCATCCCAAGAAGTAGCATACCAACCACTTCCGCCACTTATAGTTGCAGTTAAAGTGATAGGAAATGGTATTGGAGTATTACATGGAAGATTTGCAATAGAAGGGGCTGAAATTGATACTCTTAATGTGTTTATTTCATTAGGTTCTACTTTCCAATTTGCTACTCCTTCACATCCTTTGAGTGTATCACGTACAACAACTGTAAATGTACCCGTTTTATCTATTTTAAATGACGGTGAATCTGAAAAAACCCCATCATTCCATTTAAAAAGACAATGTTCATTTCCACCTGTAACACTTGCTGTTAAAGTTTTGCTCTCAATTACTTCACCATTACATTTTACATCAGTCACTTTATCACCACTTATTTTTACGTTTAAGTTCTTCTCTTTTTTCAACGTAACATTAGACATACTAGAAGTACTACTACAACTATTACCATCTGTAACAATAACATAGTAGTTGCCTTCTTCTGATACTTCTATCTTTTCACCTTCGCCTATATTTTTTTTAGATTCATTATACCACACGTAATTAAAGGGTAGAATTCCATCACGCGGTTGTGCCAACAAAATACAAGGTTCGATTCTATCACAATAGGAAGTCAATTCTTGTTCTTTTAAAATACTTACTGATAAATGATTAGGGTTTTGTTTTGAAACAGTTTTAGAAGCTTTTCCACTACAAGCATCACTTGTTATTGTCACAGAATAGTCCTTTTTTTCTGATGTAATATCTTTTATAATAATAGATTGAGTGGTTTCGCCAGTACTCCAATTATAATTAAGATTATTGCCTCCATTTGATACATTAGCAGTTAATGTAATACTATTTCCACTTGGTATTTGTCCGTCACAATCTGTATAGAGAATACTATCTCCTATAATAGAAACGTCTAACTTAGCTTTCTTTCCATTAGTTATTTTTACGCTTTTCTCTACAGTACAAGATGATGTTTTTAATTGAGCAATTAACAATTTATCTTCTTCTCCAGCTTGATGTGTTATTTTATATTTATTAGCCCCATATGTTTCACCTGTTCCTGTCCAAGTCCATGATATTGATGGATTACAATTTTCTGCACCTGTAATTTTTGCTTCTAATATCAATTCATTGTTATTCCCATCATTACTGCAAGTAGGGTTAAAATCAGTTTCTCCTTCTATGGTTAATTTTGGACATTGTAAAAATTTATATTTGCTATCTCCAAAAACAGTAGACATGTTAATTTTTGTACCATTATTATCTCTTATTATTTTACTTCCACTTATATAATTATCGCTATTAGATAATGGATTGCCAGCATAATCTAAGCCGTTAAAATTTAGAACAAATTCTTCTCCACAAGTTGGCGGTACATCAATTGTTCTGTACCATTTTTGTTTTGTAATATCAGGTATCATATCACTACCTCTTAATAACATCCTATACATAGGTTCACTTGTTTGAACAATTACTTTTATTTGTTCGCCACCTATTTCCAATGTATTATTTGAAGGGAAAGTTTTTATATTACCATTTTCATCTTCAATTGTGACTGTTTTTATATATGGGAAATAGTTGTCTACAATAAATGGATATTTTTGTGAAGCTGTATTATTCACATTACCTCGAACATCCATTGCAAATATACTAACATAATAAGGTCCATCTGGATATAATGGAGTATCAGTATTCCATCTTTGCTTAAAATAATCTATGCTTACCCAATCGGGACGCGGGTAAATACCAGGAGTAATCGCTTGACCTATCTCGGACTCTTCTTTGATTAATGGAGAACTTGGAGTTACAATACCTTTCTGAATTATCACATCATTTTTTTCAACAGTAATAGTAGGACCAGAATACATATAATCATATTTTGGGTTGATTGAAACTGCATTTCCCGTTATATCATTATATACTCTCATGATAACATGATTTAAATCCGCATCTCCTTCTGCATATTTTTTATCATTTGCATGTACCCCTGTTTTTGGTTCATTAGTAACATCAACCTTTGCTTGAAGCATTACATCTCCATATATGATATTAGAATTGCTAAAAGGATTTGCATCTGCTTTATTATTTTTTATAGATTGAAATTCAAAATTAACAACAGGTCCCCCACTATCATTATATGGAATATAATTTAATGGATTAATATTTAAATTATTACTGATTCTAATATCTAAATGATAATTTTCTTTTGGTAGAGTAGCAAAATTACAAGGCGAAAAAACAGCATCAGTAATATCTACAGTATGTTGCAACTTATATGTTATACCATCTGTGGACGGTATTTTGTTATTTAAAACATATGTTTTATTATCTAATTCCACAGAATTAGCACTACCAACCACATTTTTAGGTAATAACAATCTATAGACAGTTCCCTCCCTTATCAGAATAGCATCAGGATTAGTAAAAACGCCATTCACTTTAATAGACATTTTTTTTGCTGTAAAAACATTCTGGAAAAACAAGTTATCTCTGTCTGTTTTATTTTTCTCTGTAAGCACATGCATATAACGCCATACTAAAGTACCATCTTCCAGCTCAATATTTGCATATTTATCATTGCTAATACCAGTAATATTTATTGCATGAATAGTCATATTGTTTTTGATTGGATAAGCAAACTGACCTTGACCTAAGCTATAATCTTGTGCAGGATGCAGTTTACTATCTATAGTATTACCCGGATTTCTTGGTCCAAAATCACTGGATCTTATTCTAACGGAATTACTATGAATAGGCTCTACATATTGCCCCATCACTTTATTACAAGCAAAACAAATGAGTAATACTATTACTGCAGCTTTTATATATTTTAACGAGTTCATAATCTTATTTATTTTTTATTGATTGAAAATAATAATCCATTTGTTGTTATGCAATAAATGGTAATATGCCCTGTTTCGTCCGGTCGCAACGACTGCCACTGATTTTGTGTAGTCAAGGGAATTTCTAATTCTACAAGATTTTTATTTAACTCTTCCATACTCAAAGCAATGGGAGAACCCGTCAAACTTCTGATTTCTGCTACCGGATTAAAAATATCACTATCACCTATATTTCCATATTCCAAAGTCATCGCGATGACCCTGTTTGGTCGTGGATTTTGTGGAATAATCAAGTTTAGGGAAAGATTGTTTTCCGTACTGCCGCTTTCTCTAATGATAAATGACGTTCTGGCTTCTTCATCGCCCACTGAAGCAACAATATCAACTGTGCCTGGACTTGCAGTTTCTAAATAGAATGCTACATATGCTTTTGAAAAATTAACAAGTTGAACAACTCCTTCTACATATAAATCATATTCGTCTTCCAACCATACTTTCATATCAGGTGAAAACTTGCTCCCTGTCAGTTCCACTGTAACCCAACCTGTATTTCCTCCATAATTCGGACTCACCGCACTAATCATAAACGGCAACACATCCGCCTGCACAACAATATCCTGCCGGTCGCCTGCGGGTGTTTCGCCTTGCACAGCAACGCCGTAATAATCAGGAACGGCAGAAGGCAGATATATTTGCGGATTGGCTGTGCTTTGCCCGCCAGACGACATGTCGTAACTAATATTATCAGCCGCATCGTTGTTTTTGATATAAAGATTATTTACCGCTCCACGCAACGAGTCTGCCGATTGCACTGTAAGTAAAATGGTTTCGCCCGCAAGCGTATCCGTCGCCAACTTGTAGTCGTTTGCCAGATTGTTGAACAAACTGTCGGGCAACGACGTATTGACAGGCAGTTTTTTAAGCGATACAAATGTGGGGTATGCAGAAACGCCGGTATTGTTGTCGTAATTGCTTTCGTTGAACGCGCGTATTGCATTCGTTTTCACAATCAGATAATAATAGCCTTCCTTCACACCCGAAACACGCGCCGTGAGCGAATGTTGTTCCGAAGCATTGGGCGCAAGCGAAAGATCGGAAGAAAGCGTACCCAGCAATTTATCGCTCACATCAAATTTTTGGTCTTCGGACAGATAAACCACTTCGCGCAGGTTGTTCCCCGAAGCCGGAGAAGCGCCGATATTGCTTACTCTCCACTGCGCCGTCCAATAAGCGCCGGCAATAATGGTTTCAGGCATCGTAATATCTTCCACTATCAGATCACAAGGCGGCGGCAGGGTAACGTAAATCGGTATTGCCGTGAGGTTATTGACAGTATTGCTTTCGTAGAAACTCCCGGTTACATTGGTTTTTGCCAATAAGAACCAGTTACCCTGATTGGGAATAGGAACGGTTATTATCAAAGTATCGCGCCGGGATTCGCCTGGTTGCAATCCGCTTTGACGGTTATAGGTTGCTAATTCTATAGCGCCGTTCAAGGTGTTGTCGGACGACAGATAAATTTTATCGCTCCATACACTTGGCGTGGCAGCCTCACCGATATTTGTAACAGTGTAAGCAACTTGCACCGGTTGTCCGCTAATACAGGGAGAAAGCAATTCCAGATTGTCGATCTGCAAATCAGGCACAGGTACGCTGTTAATGGTTATTGCTTTTACAAACCGGTTATTCGTAAGGTCAATATCCACATTGCGATTGTCGGGATCGGCATAACCGATAAGGTACATATTTCCACTTTGCCCGTAAGGAACGTTAAAACGAAATGTTGCCTGATAACTGCTTCCTGCCTGCAATATACCATAACGTTGCACACCACCTTTCGTGAGGGCAATATCATTGTTGTCAAAAGTCTCGTCAGATGAGAGATAGATATTGTCCGTCCATCCGTTAATCAACGTAGGCAGTTGGCTAATGTTTTCTACCGTTAAAGTTACACTCATATCATCGCCCCAATTAGCCGTTTCCGGCACATTGATTGCGGTAACTGCAATGTCAATCGGGTACGATTTTACCTGAATGGCTTTTCCTGAAACATTGTTGTTTTCGTAGTTATTTTCATAAATATCATCATTGGCGTCGGCGACGATATAGATATAATAATTACCTGCCATTACCGTTATCGGAATAACAAATGATACCGATAAATCCTCAGTACCATTAATGGCTAAGGAAGAAGTATGACGATTTTCACCTAAAAGAACAGATTGCGAAAGCGAGAAGGTCGCATTTTTAGACAGATAAACCTTTTCGCTCCATGTTTTATTTTCTATTAAAGTATCTCCCTTGTTTATAATTTGGTAATTAAGAGTGTTTGTGTATCCGATATTAAGTATGCCGTCCACTTGAAAAAAAGCAATGCTCAAATCAGGGGCTGCCGAAAGCGTAACCTGCACGGCATTACCACCTGTGCGATTGTTGGAAAGCGCTGTACCTTCACAGACGAGCGTGTCGGCGTTTGCCACTACAAAGAAATAATATTTGCCCTGTATTCCATTCGGCATTTGTGTGGTGGTATTTACAGTGGTTGATGCAGCAGCATCAAGTGAAAAGCTACGGCTGTATTCACCTAATAACATAGCGGTTTGCATATTCAATGTCGCTGTATTGGACAGATAAAAACGGTCGGTCAGCGTTTTGTTGCTCACAGGCGCATTGCCTGTGTTGCTGATTTGGTAAGAGAGATTAATTGTATATCCCGAATTGGCGAAAGCAGGAGTTTGCAAATTACCGGCAGTAAGATCGGGTGCTGTTGCCGTAACCGTTTGCGTGTAACTGTTATTGTTCTCATCGCTTTCAAAAATCAGATTTGTAGCGTCAGTAACTATTTTAATCGTGTTAGTTGACTGTAAACCACAGGGAACTGTAAAAGTGGCCTGCTGTGTATAAGAGCCGTCGGGTTCTTCAAGCGTAATGCCTGCCTTATCAATCTTACTAACCGCTATGTTATTGAAATAGATGCTGTCGCACCAACTGCGCGAAATCAACCTTCCTTTGCCTGCATTTTTAACTTTGTAACTAATCGTTAGCTGTTCGCCTGAAATTACCGCAGCAGGAACTGTTATCTGTTCTACCGTTAAATCAGGTGCAAGAATTGTAACAGGAGAAGCGGCTCTCGCGACGTTATTGTCTTTATAAGTATATTCGAACACTTGATTTTCGTTGTCGGTTTTTACATACAGGTAATAATTGCCTTGAATGTTATCCGGAATGGTAATATCAACCGCATTGCTGTACGTCCCGTCAATCGGTAATGCCTGAGTGTGCGTTTTTGCTGTCAGAGCAATTGCATTGTCAATATTGAAATCAGACAAGGGAGAAATGTAAACTTTATCTATCCACTGGTTAGTGGGGGTAATGTTCATCCCGATATTTTTTACCGTATAATTTATAGTTACTTTTTCAAATGTCGAAGCCGATTGTGGCGCAGTAACTTCTGTAACTGTTAAATCGCAGGGCGGCGAAAGTATAACGTTTAATGTTACCGGAGAAATAGATGTATTGTTGTCGTTGTATAAGCTTTCATACACTACATCCGTAACATCTGTTACAACAAAAATATGGTTATCACCCATAAATGAAATAGGAACTTCTACCATTTGCGTTTGGGTGTAACTATCATTAACTGATAAAATTCCATTGTGTTCAAAAGTACCGAGATGAACGGCATTGCTCATATTCAAAGTTGCATCCGGTGAAATATAAATAGCATCGTACCATCTATCTTGCAGCGTTTGCGCCTTTCCCTGATTCGTAACAGTGTAAGTTACGGGTATTTGTATGCCTGAATAACAACTTGTTGGCTGCGAAACACTTGAAACTACCAAGTCGGGTGTCGGCGCAGGAGTAATGAAAATCAAAGTGTAGAAGAAATTGTCAAGAGTATTTGTTTCTTTGATATCAGGTTCTAAGTGTGTTCCGGCTGAATTAAGATATGGATAAGGTACTCCTGTTATGCTTGGCATGTATGGTATAGGTTCAACACCTCCGGCAGGACTGAAATCAATCCAGTAAGCATCTGATTGATTAGCTAATACAAAGATGTAATAATTGCCTCTTTTCCCTTGAGGTAACTTGACGTCAACCGTATTGGTATAACTTTCACCGGGGTTTAATGCCATCAGATTTTGAGGTTGCAGCAATAATGTACTTGCAGGGTCGTAAGTACGCACATCAATATCGGGAGAAATAAAAATCCAATCACGCCATGTTTGTCCCGGAGGGGTAGCGCCTTTACCGTCATTTTTCACAGTGTAAGTAACTGTAAGTGTACCACCTTCATTTGGTGAAGAAGTAAGAACTTGGGTTACATGCAAATCCGGTAAGCCTCCCATCGCGCTTCCTATTGAAAAAGCACGCACAGCGCTTTCCCCCGTACTGCAAATATTTTTTGCAACTAACTTCCAAAAATATTTTCTACCATCATTCAGTATTCCGTTTTTGTAATTATAGCTGGTTCCTATAATGTTTGCTATAGTTGGAGTTTGGGGAATTGGATCATTTTCCCCCCATAAATACAAATCATATTTGGTAGCATTGGCAAGATAGGGCCAGTTGAAATCAACGTTCAAACTGTTTATGACTTCTCCATCATTAGGGAGAATATTGGTTATTTCCGGAATAAAGCGGCAAGGCACAATGGGAATGATGATTTCTGTTCCTTTGGCAGCGCCCGATTCCTGAACAATCTTCATGATTTTGGTTTGCTCGGTCAATAAATTGTCGAAACAGGAAGAAGAAATAATAATGTTTCCATCACTTCCGGCTTGGATAGAAGCAAGTTTTTGAACCCCATCTATAATCACTGAAAATATTTCCCTTGCATCAAATGATTTTGTCTGAACATTATAAGTACATATTTTAGGTAAGGAAAAAGTCAAGTCTTTATCCGGATCAATCATCAAAGAGTCCATCGCAATGGATTGGGATTCCAAGTTGACAAATTCCGGCAGAGTAGGATTCACATCATTCAGCGCATTGTGCGATAAATCTAAAGCCGTCAAGTAGCTTAGTCCGCTTAAATCGGTAGCCATTCCTTTCAGGTTGTTATTGCTTAAATTCAAAGCCCTAACGTGGCAATCGGTTACTGTAACTCCATACCAGTTTGTTTTGTGGGCATTGTTTGAAGTAATATCCCATGTATTTGTCCAGTTACTTCCTCCTGCTGCCGTATATAAATTTCTTAAAGCCATGTATTCGGCATTCGAAATTGGAGCGTCATGGATTGAAATATCGGTTCCTGCACTTTGCCCTGCAATATTTTGCCCTGCATTGTTACCGATTACTACCTCTGAAAAAGAGACAGGATAAGTATTATCACAATTGTAATTTGAAGGGACATGTACTTGCATGTTTAATACCGCTCCATCATTTCCTGAAAATACGGCATTAGTAATTGAAAAGCACACGAACAAATATTGATTGTTGCCCAAGTCTTTATAAGATATTGTATGATCAACTTTTCGAGCAGTCAATTGAGGATTGCTAATTTCAACTTTTGTCCCGTAAGGAAACGTCAATATAAATTGGAATCCGGAAATATTATCGGTGTTCTGCAAGTTAACATTTAATGTTATATTCTCATCAGGTTCAGCCGTAAGAGCAGGAATGGAGAAATAATTGTCAGCAAGCATTGTTACTGCAAAACCATTCATTAGCAAGAAGCTTATTACTAAATATTTAATTAATCTTTTCATTGTATTGATATCTTATTTTTTTATAATCAATTTGTTTGTATCTCTAATGCTATATTCATTATTCCGGGTAGTTTCCAAGTCATAATAATATATGCCTGCCGGTAAACGGTTATTGTGATAAATCACACTATGCTTGCCTTGTTCAATCGGCAAATTACTAACGACTTCAACAAGTTGTCCGGTACTGTTGTAAATTTTGATTTGAGCAGAAGTTACTGTTTCCGGCAAATAATAGATAAATTCGGTTTCCATGCTGAAAGGATTAGGCGCATTGTATAATCCTGTTTTGTCTCCAAATGTATGGATTACACTTGTGGGAGCGTTGGAAACCTGTACAGCTATTGATTTGGCTGATTTATCTGCAAGAACAGCATCCTCAATCTTTTGCCCTGAATCTATGGTGAACAGTGGTATTTTTCCGGCAGGAATCACTTTACCTGTCAAGGAAAAAGCTAAAATACTGACTTGGTCCGTATCATTTATCTTTTTAACTGAGAACTGAATATCCGAAATTTCCAATAAATTCTTTATGCCTTCAATTGAAGCGCCTGAAATCCGGATATCAAAAGCTGCGATTTCAACGGGAGATGAGAGATATACAACTCCGTTTTCCACTTGCAGTTCTGCAGATTCGTTAGCGCTTCTCAACATTGGTGATGACATTTCTAACGGACTTGTTTGGATAAGATCAACCATCAAAATAAGATCCAGCACATTGACCATTGCATCAGTATTCAAGTTTGCAGCCCCATAGTTAAATGGCTTCGGTACATTCCTTAAAACATAATTTAGTGTCTGTTGAACATCTAATACGTTCAAAAGACCATCTACATTGGCATCTCCCCGCTTATAGTTAATAGTATAGTATAGAGAACCTACTGAAGAGCCGTTTATTTGGCGTAATTCTATCGTTTGTCCCAAACTGAAATTGACGTTTTCGTCAATATTATTAAACCAGTAGGCAGCATCTTCTGCAGTCAATGACAAATAGTTGAGTGGATAATAGGAGTAGGAGGTATAAACATAAAATATTGGCATTATATCGAAACTTTGAGCTTGATGATCATACGTGAATATCGCAGGAATATCGTTGAATTGAACAGTTCCATCCAAATTTAATTCTCCTTTATCAAAAGATTGCTTGTCGATAGCTATCGTGGTTATTGCCGGAGATAATGTCGACTCAATGGATTCTATAGAATTTCCAGACAAATTCAAGATTTGCAGATAGGGCAAATCGTTCAGCGTTTCTGGAATATATCCGGTCAGATTATTATTCTGCAATTCAATGCTAATCACATGTCCCTGATTGATGTTTACTCCATACCAGTTATGAAGATGCAGGTCATTTTCGGAAATATCCCATGTATTTTTCCAGTTTGCGCCACCGGCAGCATTATATAACGCCACTAATGCCTGATATTCAGTATCAGGAATGGGAGTAGTCATTGTTGATAAACTGTGATAAAGCAATTGAGTGCCCGATGCAGTCCCTGAATTTTGGATAATTTTGATGATATCCCCTGCTTGCATACCATCAAAATAAGAAGCTGTAAAGAATAATTGCCCTGATTCATTAGCTGTTACATATCCTTTATAGGTATCATTCAGGTAGATATTAAATCCATTTTGAGCATTAAAATTATTGTTCCATCCATCATATAAACATATATTGGATAAGTTCAGGGTAATCATACTGCCATCAACATCTAACGGTACATTGCTTTCAATGGTTTGATTACTTAAAAAATAATAATTAGTGTAATAATAATAATACCACAACCATAAATCCCATTGAAAATCCGGTGAAATTTCACTAATGGCGTTATACGAAAAGTCCATCGTTTGTATATTAGCATAGTTGCTAAAGTAAGGTATTATTCCTGTGAATTTGTTGTGCGACAGATCTATATTCAGTAGTGCAGGAAGACTTCCTATTTCTTCGGGAATGTCGCCGGAAAAATTATTGTAACTCAAATATAATTGTGTTAAATTTGTTAATCCGCTAATTTCCTGTAGTATATTCCCTGAGAAATTATTACTTGACAAATTAAGCACGCTTAATTGTGTTAATTGGTTAATTTCGGCAGGAATATTCCCTTCGAGATATTTGTAAGTATAATCGGGATAATAGGTGTAATAATAATTATTTGACAAATTTAATTCCTTCAAATAAGTCAGATTACCGAGTTCTTCTGGAAGTTCCCCATATAGTCCGTTATTCGGTAAATCTATTTTTGTTATGTGTCCGTTTTCTATAGAGATACCGTACCAGGGACCTTCATTTAAATTATTTACAGATACATCCCATTGATTATTCCATGTTTCACCATGAGTGGAATTATAAAGCGCAACCAATGCTTCGTATTCTACATCGGGAATATGAGGTAAATTGATAATGTTATTTTCAAAATTGATAGTTGTTCCGTATGCTGTCCAATCATTTTGATATATGGAAACTTTTTGACCGGAACGCAATCCTGATATATAGGAAGCCGGAATCGTCAGTGTGCCATCAGAATTAGCTGTAATACTGCTTCCGACATTATTCCCATCTATTTGAAAGTAAAAAGAACTTGTAGCCGTAAACGTTCCAGCGGAATAATCATATAAACAAATATTTGGCAAAATAATCGTTACATCTTCTCCGGTATAGAATAAACTATCACGCGAAATGGATTGAGAGTCCATGTACATATATTCTTTAACGTTCGGGAGCGCACTTTCTAAGCTATCTAAGCGGTTATGTCCCAAGTACAAGCCGTCTAATTGCTGTAAACCGGTAAATGAAGGGATTGTTCCTGTTAATTGATTATAATCTAAAGATAATCCCCTTAATTCGGTTAGATTATTTAAAGTCGACGGGATAGATCCTGTTAATTTATTTGTTCCCATCCATAAGTACTGCAATTGTGCTAAGTTTCCCAACTGAGACGGTATATTTCCGGAAAACTGATTATAAGATAAGTCCAAGGTTGTTAAATTACTCAAACTACATATAGAAATAGGAATAGCTCCTTCGAGAGTTTTGTAGGCATAATCGGGATAATATATGTAATAATAATTATTTGACAAATTTAATTCCTTCAAATAAGTTAAATTACCGAGTTCTTCAGGAAGTTCGCCATATAATCCGTTATAAGGCAAATCTATTTTTGTAACATGCCCATTTTCCATAGAAATACCATACCATGTTCCTTCATGTACATTATTTTTGGAAATATCCCATTGATTATACCAGGTTTCTCCGTGAGTCGCATTGTAAAGGGCAACCAGCGCTTCATATTCAATATCGGGAATAGCTTCCAACTCTATTTTGTTGTTTTTGAATGTAATAGTCGTTCCGTATGCTGTTCCGTTATTTTGATAAATGGAAACGATTTGATTGGGATTCAACGAAGAGAAACAGGATGCGGGAATAATCAAAGAGCCGTCTGATTGAGCCGTAAGCAAATCACCTTGATTACTGCCATCTATCCTGATTGTAAACTGATTCGTAGCAGAGAAATTTTTGCCGGAGTAATCATATAAACAAATATTGGGAAGATTAATAACAACATCGTGTCCTGTGTAATATAGCGTATCGATTGACAAGCTTTGATAGCCGATATTCATACCATAAACATAAACATCCGGTAGAATTCCTTCCAATTGTTGCAGTTGATTATAGTATAAATACAGATACTGTAACTTTGTTAAATCTGCTAACGATGGAATTGTCCCCGATAACTGATTACCTTCTAAATACAAACTGTTTAATTCTGTTAAATTATTGAAAGAAGCAGGAATTAGTCCGGTTAATTGATTATTTGACAAATCTAAATACTGCAGGTTTTGTAAGTTGCCTAATGTGGTTGGAATATTCCCGCTGAATTGATTAGAATATAAATTTAAAATCTGCAAATTTTTTAAGTTGCCGATGGAAGACGGGATGGTTCCTCCGAGATATTTATAGGTATAATCAGGATAACCTGTATAATAATAGTTATATGAAAGATTTAATTCTTTAAGGTAAGTTAAGTTTCCTAATTCTTCAGGGAGTTCCCCAGATAACCCGTTATTGTACAAATTGATTTTTGTAACATGACCGCCTTCGATGGTTACTCCATACCAGTTTCTCATTTGCTCATTATTTTGCGATATATCCCATTGATTATACCAGTTTTCTCCATTTGTGGAATAGTACAATGCGGTTAATGCCTGGTACTCACTTTGTGGTACAGGAGTAGTTGCTCCAGCGGCGTCCTTATCATAGTTCACAAGCATATTGCCAGCGGCGTCCGTAATCACAATCGTATTGATGATGAAGTCGTTAGATCCACTCTGTCCGCGAATGGCAAGGTTGCCGACAAGTTGGTCGGCGAGTTGGCTACCGTCCATAGTAATATCGGCAGAATAAGTCTTCGTCTCGCCACTGGCAATCGTGTTTTGGAAGTACGCGGGGATAACGGTAGCGATCTGATTGGCAGGAATCGGAGTGTTATACGGGCTACTACTGACTACCGAATTATCGCTGGCGGTATAGCCGTCGTTCGTATCGTCTTTGATCCAGCGAACGCGGAAACCCGACGCACCGGTTGAGGTAACGTTGAATGTCAGATGGTAGGTAGCGTCTTTCACGGGCGTGAAAGCCACCAAGTTGTTATCTCCCGCAGTCGACCAGGGCCACACGATGGCGTCGTTACCAAAAATGATGTTTACGCCTGCCCATGTGTCGGTCGCCGGACTATAAACGTGCACACCAGGTGCGTTGTTCGATGGGGGTAAAACAGTTTTCTGTGAGCAGGCTACTGAGCCTTCAAATATGAATCCAAAATTTGTTCCACCAGTTAAATCAACTGCATCAGCGGGTTTAGGAAAGTCTGTGGTAAGATATGCCTGTTTAAATCCAAGTCCTTCAAATGCTGTAGCTATACCACCGCCGCCAGGATAATATTGTATAAAGAGCTGTGCCCAACTTGTACATTGGATAAAGCTATTATATGCATTCTTAGAACCAAGCACATTCTGAAGATCAATAACAATACTTACAGTTTTTCCATCTGCGCGAGGATATGACAGCCAGCCGCCACTAATTAGTCCTACTTGTGTCCAGCTAAGACTGGTATCGCCACCACCTTGTACAATAAAATCGATTCCACCGAAACCATAGATGTTATCACCGATACCTTCTGTTTCAATTACCAAATATTTGGCAGCAGCAACTTTGTCCATTATTGGAGCTATCGCCTTCCAACCTTGTTGTTCAGGAATGTTGTCTTCTTGAATAATTCCAGAGAAATCCATAATAACAGGACAATCCTTTTCTTCTCCACCTGCTGTTAGCTTAGCGCTTGTTAACGTTAATGTTGCAGGCAATGTCGCTGCTCCATTAAATTGAAACGTAATGTTAGTAGCAGGAGAAGGGATATTTATAACAACTTTACTCGTTCCGGCAGGAACTTGCTTTTTTACTAATTCTCCGGCTCCATTTGCCCAATTGGCAACTATAAACTCAAAATCAAAGTTGACAGGTTCAAACTCAATTGTGCAAGTTTTATACTCTGCTAATTGATCAGCCTGTCCATCCCCCCAAAATCCCCAACCTATATTAGAATTAGCAAGACCGAAAGTAATTGTTTTGCTATCAAAGTCATAAGTTGGCCTATCCGCATAGTATCCAGTGTAATCATTATCAGTTGAAGCCCAAAAAGCATCTAAATCTTGAGACAACAAATCAGGATTAGTTGGATCCGCTGCAAAAGCAAAACCTGTGCTAAAATCATAGGCACCGTTCCCAAAAAACATCATTATAATGAGGAATAAATAGGTATGCCCCTTCACTCGCATAAAAAGATAATTTGTTTCCATGGTAAACCAGAATTATTATTTTAATTTTTATAGTTAAACGTGAAACGTATCGGAAAAGAATACGAAACATTTGCAAAAATACTTATTTATTTTTAACAAATGAAATTTTTTTTAAACTTTCTTGTTGTTTTTTTTATAATCTCAACTTTTTTCAACATTCCCGATAGTTGAATATAGGACAATCCATCCATAGCCGAACTGACATTTTCCCAAATGTTATGTACCCATATCATTGTTATCATTCGCAGGCGTTTCTTTTTTCATTTCCAGTTCCCCGAATTTCCATGTAAAGTTAATGCTGACTGAACGAAAAGGAATTTGGCGAAGACTGCTGGTTACAAAGCCTGGTCCGTACATATCCACTCGCTGATCGACGTACTTACTGAAAAAATTATTGGCTACCAAGGCAATGCTTCCATTCTTATTCCAAAATAGTTTTCTGATGGCCGTGCTATAGGATGTGAAGGATGGAAAATTACCTTGTGCTTCGTGATGTCGCGAATTGAAACTTCCAAAAAATTCCGCCGCAAAATTGTTCGGCATTTGATACGAAGCATTCATATTGAAACGGTATATAGTACCGTATGAATTGTATCCGGCATCTACGTGATTGATTGTATGCCTATAGATATAAGAAAAGTTGGACCGCAGGTTTAATTTTTCATTTACATGAAAATCGAAGAACAAATTGGCTCCTGAATTTTTCTCAACACCGATATTTTTCCGAACGGAAACGTTTACATTGGTAAAGGTAGTATCACCAATCTGGATAGACGGATAATAGGTAGAATATGACTGTATGTCGCCATTGCTTTGTCTGTAAAACAAGGTAACCATAAATGAGCCGATTTTACCCATATCTTTATTGTAAGAGGCTTCATACCGGTCCCATATCTCCGGCTTCAAATCAGGGTTTCCCATAGAAATATTGGTAGGATCGCTCGTGTTGATAAAAGGGTCTAAATCCCCGTAGTCAGGGCGACCGATTCTTTTGGTGAAACTCAACTTAACTGTTTGTGTTTCTCCTATTTTTTTCATCAGGTAAATAGAGGGAACAAAAATATTGTAACTTTTATGAATTGTTTGCTGCGCATCTGCATAAAACGCATTTATTTGAGTTAATTCATCGCGCCCGCCGATTCTTGCGCTGAACGTTTTACCGATGGGAAAATTTAATTCGGCATAAGCCGCATACACTTTTTGATGATAATCAAAACTATTCGACAGGGAAGAATTGACGATATAATCATTAGCAGCAGGATTCCACTTCAAAACATCGACAATGCTGGAAATATCATATCCATTGAATTTTCCACCTATTCCGAGATTTACATCTTTGAGCAGGGGTTGTACATAATCTACTGTAGCCTCATATTCATTTTCTTTTGCAGGATTGGCGTTTTGAGTACCGTATATCAAGGAATCCTGTGGCTGCACATATTGATTGTTATCAGCTGTTCTTGTGTTGTGAGCAAAACTGCCGTTTATACCGATTTCCAACTGCTGGTCTTTGTTTTTAAAACTGCGCTGATAATTCAGGCTCGGGGCAAAACCGTATTCTGAAAAAGCGCCTGTTGTGTTATTGATGGAATTAATATCCGAGAAAATATTTCCTACAAAATCTTGTCCCTGTTCCGATTGATTGATATGCCCCCTTGATCTGTTGCCAAAACCGTAATAATTTAACGCGCCTGTAAAACTGTTGAGCGAGTCAGGATTCCAGTCAAAACCGCCTCCCATCCGAAATCCGTGACGGGTAAAATTACCGCTTCCAGCCTGTTGCAAAAAATAATTTGCTTGAGCGATGGTATCTGTTGAAATCCGTTTTAAATTAGTTTGCGTTGTAGTGGTCAGTCGAACGTTAGTACCCACAAATGCGTTTACTCCAAATTTTTCCTTCCGTGCATGGAAATTGAAAGAGCCGTTTTGCATGATTGTTCCGGTTGTTAAAGACACATTTCCGTTTATGCCTTCCAGCGTGCCGTGTTTAAGTATGATATTAATGATGCCACTCGTGCCTTGCGCATCATATTTGGCGCCCGGATTGGTAATCACCTCGATACTCTTTATTTGATTGGCAGGAATAGATTGCAATACGTCCGTAATACTGCTTCCGAAAATAGTAGATGGTTTTCCGTCAATCAAGAAACGAACACTGGAGCCGCCTGCTAACTCCACGTTGCCATCCACATCTACCGAAACCATCGGTATTTTTTTCAGAACATCTGTTGCTACGCCGGTTTGAGAGGTAATATCTTTTTCAGGATTGTATATCAGTCTATCTATTTTATTTTCCACCGGTTTGGTCGTGGCAACTACCTCTACCGAACCTAACATCACAGCGTCAGTCGCCATCGACATATTTCCTAAATCAACAGAAGCGCTTCCTTTCGCAAGAGTTACTGCTTTGGATATTGGTTTATATCCAAGCAAATTGGCAGTCAGTTTGTATTCGCCAAAAGGGATTTTACTTAAATAGAATGTTCCTGTAGAATCGGTAGAGGTATAAAATAAAACTTTAGTTGTGTCTTGTGCAGCGTAAAACGATATATCAACAAATTCGACAGGAGCGCCTTTTTCCAATAGCCTGCCTTTTACAGAACCGGATACTTGCGAATAGCCGGCAATGTACAGGAAACAGAAAAGAACAAGTAATAATACCTTTTTCAAAACAACAAGTTTTGAATGCGATTCGTTATTATTATGTTGCAAAACCGATAATATAAATTATTTAACCATAATCACTTTGAAACTATTTGGTAGAATGCTTTTTCGTCCGTTTGCATCCGGTGTTGAACTGAAATCGGGAGCCGACAAATAAACGGTGTTGGTGGATGAGTCTAAAGCCATTGTTCTGGCTCCTGCTTTGGTAACAACATTATTGACGCTGTAAGTATCGCCTTTACGTTTCAGGACAGACAAAGTTCCGTCGTTGCATGAAGCAAATACAGTTTCGGTAGCCGGATTATATGCAACAGCATCGCAATCTTCGCCAATGGGATAGGTATTTACTATGGTTCCTTTTACATAATCTACTACTACCAACGTTTTATTGTCGGAACATCCGGCAAAAAGCAATTTGTTTTTCAGATCGATAGCCAATCCGGTAGGAGCTTCGCCCTTAGGTGCGAGCGAAATCGTTTTTACTACTTCAAAATTTTTCAGGTCGATTTGAGCAATCGCGCTTTTGTTTTCGAGATTGACAAAAAGCAATCCTTTACCGTCAGAAACCATCGTTTCGGGTTTGCCTCCATCCAATGAAACGGTTCGGATTACCTTTTCCGTTTTGGGGTCAATAAATGAGAGGTTATTCCCTCTTCCGTTTGCCGTGATGATCATTTTAGTAAAAGGTTCATAAAGAATGTAATCGGGGTTTTTGTCGGTAGCGATAACGTTAGTTACTTTGTCGGTATTTAAGTCAAATACGGAAACGTTGTTTCCGGCGCCGTTGCTGATAAATCCCTTGTTGTTTTCGTAGTCAAAAGTAATACCGTGAACGCCCGAAAGACCTTGAATCACACCGGTTTCTTTTCCTGATTGCGCATCCAGAATATTCACTTGGTCGCCATGTGAAACATACAATTTGCCGGATTTTGAAAGAGCTAAATAATCGTAGCGGCCATCTCCGCTTACCGGATAAGTAGCAATCACTTTCATGTTTTGTTGAGCGTTTGCACAAAGGCATACACTAAGGATACAAATGATAAATCCAATTGTTCTGCTGATAGTTTTCATATTAAATTTTTTTGGGGACAAAGCTATATAGAATATCATTTATATTTTGTATTATTCTTATGTTTCTCATTGTTTTTTATGATTTTTTAAACCAATGTCGTTCAATTAAGGTTAGGTTCCTCACTGCGTTCGGAATGACACCTCTCCTTTAGAGTATGTGAGGTGTCATTCCGAACGCAGTGAGGAACCTATATTTAATTTGTTCTTTTGCTTCCTCCCAACGGAACACTTAAGCCAAACTGGAAGTTAAGCCCTTTCGATGTTGTCGGCAGAAAATCCGAATTTACGTGAGGAGTAATATAATCGCTTGCCAAAA
>Ga0123354_10002076_pt1 | contig 25864 bp, 11 predicted proteins | sample TergutLab28metaG_2_FD_97872 | JGI IMG/M metagenome (GOLD analysis project Ga0123354, IMG submission 97872) | Labiotermes labralis P4 segment gut microbial communities from Petit-Saut dam, French Guiana - Lab288 P4 | ecosystem: Host-associated > Arthropoda: Insects > Digestive system > Gut ...
ATAATAATAATAATAATAATAATAATAATAATAATAATAATCAATATATTCGAAACGTTGCGGTCGAGTTGGTGGAAGAGACGCTTCGTATCCGGGAGATCCCGGGCTCAAATATACTATTCAGAATTAAGATTCGACATTTGTTTCTCAGTCCCTTCTTGAAAATTACAGGGCGACGACACTACGAATTAGGCCATTAATATTTGTTTCCTTCTGCATCATTCCCATTCGTTATTAATTTATCAACCTGCCATTTGACTTTACAAAGTTTGAGCTCTTTACTGCATTATCTCTACGTACGAAGCAATTAAATAATTAATTTATACATGAAACGTGTATAATTTAAGGAGTCCTCTGTATGTTTTCTAAAATAAAAATTAAGAAATCTTATGTACGTACTGAATAGGAACAGGCATGTTAAGAAGTCTAGGCTCTTTATAGCGTAAGAGTGTCTGCGCCCTCTTTTCGCGTTTCTTAAAGCCTGATTATTCCGAAAATAGTGAGACTTACAGAGGAAATGTGTTTAAATTTTCCCAACAATATTTGTTGGGAGCACTTTTCTTACTTTAAACATTTATTGCTTTACGCTCGTGATGCATGCACAACGCATTAGGCCTTCAAGTAAACTGATGGTTGTTGTTGTCCCAATTCCACAGAACTTGCAATGTATGTAAAAGTTCTGATAACCGCTCTCAGTACTAAAGTTCGTGAAAATATGTTCAGCGATTCTGTAGTTGTTATACGAGGACAGAGAGATGCAGCGAATAATGGGACATTCTTGTGAAACTTTTCCCATAAACGCGCCAGAGACGGATCAGTCCTGTTGCATTCTCTCCGATTCATATGAAATGCGTACTAACAGTCGCTGTTTAATGATTATCCACCATCTTTACTCTACGAATAACGATTAAAATGAAACAATCGTATGTGATTTATGATATTCAAATAGCCTGCTTAAAACTTCGAAAATTATAATTACAATGATGTGTTTAAGAGACATATAGCCTCCTGGATTTGATAAACCATTATTTTCTCAACGGTATTTTAAAATTTCAGCTGTTCTCACAATAAACACAACTTCAGCACATCTATAGACCAATCGGCTAAGGGTGTTTACGGTATTAACCATTCCGTATGAAGAAAATGATTAACGCAATCTCTGCATAGAATTGCTACTTTTTCTAAGTCAGAGGTAGCACACACACTAATAATCGTAGTGTATAGTGTTAATAACACTTGAACTATCCTGATGTTTAGTACAGTTCATAGATTTTGCACAGTAGTTCCGAAATAACTATGGATTCTTTCAAAAGGGGAGCTACAATGTGTATATGAATGCTAATGTCTTTAAAGCAGACGTCACTACATTATTTGAATTTTAAAGAGAGCCTTAAGGAATTTTATTGGGACAAGGGATTTAAAATTCAATATTAAATATAAGAAGCTCATTATACTCGACCACAACGGGAGAAAAAATGCGGGCCTCATAGCGACAGCCTTGATATCACTACTGATGGCAAATATTTGTCGTTGGAAACATGAATCTTTTTTCCTCACACAAACTGGAAAACTTCGCCGGCAATTTTGATGTGAAATCAACTTAATTAACCACTCTGACTAACCTACGATTTAAATTAGTGTGGATCTAGGTTCAGGTTTTGAGAATTAAGTTCATATATTGACAATCAGACGGTATAGCATCATAAATTAATTTACATTCAGTTTTTTTTACCCCCTTTACCTTAATTTTCATTCACTAATGATACAAATCTACTCCCGTTATTATTGGCCATACAAGTCTGTTGCGCTACCCTAACCGCAGCTGTTCCACCGGTATCGTTAAACCGAATGTCGGCAATGTTGAATGATGCATGTAAGTGGGATTCTATGAAAGGACTTTGCGACACAAAACGATTCAGGTTGTAATAGTGTCAGACGTAATTGCAACGTTATTCGTAATGCGTGGAACTGTGAACTACTTGTCTTCCTGTTTTTGTCACAGTTTATCATATTCGAAAGTGTTTCAAGTAAGACTTATAAAATTTAATAATAGTTATGCAGGGAGCATATATCTCCGAAAAGGTACCTGTTGCCCATACTAAACGGCATAACATCCCAGAAGACAATAATCCTTAAAATTGCCTCCCTGACAGCGTCAAATTTCACTTTAAATTGTATTCCCTGTAAGACGTTCAGTGTGAACTCCCCAGCGTACCAAATTTATTCGATATCCGTAGAGTAGTAACACATGAGTGAACACAATTTCTTCTACGCGTTAAATTCGTGTAAAGAAGGAAATAAGAATTGTACGTGATTTACTGGATTTATTAGAGTAATTTCAAGCTCATGGTTCCGTCCATCATAATTCAGTATTAAATAAAATCCAACTAGATGCAACAGCATGCAGTCTGATTTATTTTACTGCAAAATCACTCCACATTTTTCGGATGTCACCGCGCCTATCATCAGGAGTACTAAAAACTTGTACTCCAACGTGGCCAGGTCGGACCTACCTGGCCATGTTGGAGGGAAGTAGCTGTAGCTGTACCGATATTGTGATCTGTACCGGAGGCTGCGGTTACAGATTTTAGTAGCCTGATGATGGGCGAGGTAACATCCGAAACATGTGGAGTGATTTTGCAGTAAAATAAATCAGACTGCATACTGTTGCATCTAGTTGGATTTTATTTAATATTGATATTATTATTATTATTATTAAAGTAACTTCCTGTGTTTTTCACGTAATATGTCGGAGACACCCGAATCAAAATTGCTTTGTTTCGCTGTTCGGCTTTTTATTCAGAAGGCTGTTAACAACATGAAGTTGAATGGTTTGGCTGAGGCAATTAGTATAACAACTGAGACATACTGACTTTTTCTAGCTGGTTAAGTCTCAGTTGAAGAATATTTATTTGTGCTTTCGAAGACGCATATTGTAAAATCGAGTAAAACACGTGCCAAGAGCAACGCATTCAGAATTTAGTAGGAAACCCTAAAAGAAAGAACCCAGTCGGGAGCCCTAGGCATAGATGGGAAATTGACTTTAAAGTTTATCTTCAAGATTGGAATGGATTTATGTCGCTTCGAATAATGACAAATGGCGGGCTGTTGAGTCTTGGGCTCCAAGAAATTGGGTCGGGGGGCGGAGATAATTATTCCTCGAGGAATTGTTAGCCTCTCAAGGAGGTCTCAGATGCTTCGAGTTAATTGTTTGGTTGGTTCTTTCGTTGATTTGTTGGATCGGATGGTGGTTGTTTTTTTGGTTGGTAGGTTAGTTGTTGGTCAGTAAATCGTTTGCTAATACTCGTATATTGAAAGAAATCACGAAGTTCCGCTATTAAGAAAATATGAACACAGCTTGAAATAGTTTCCTTGAATATTAAATAGGTCTTACAAAGCAAGGGTGTAGAATTGTTGAGAACTGACAATTAATTCTAGGAAAACTGCAGATTTTTCTAGACTCTTGTGTTAGTAGCGCCGCTCTTTTGGTTGCATAAGGCCATTTATTCTTGATGTCGGTATTAGTACAAAGATGAATAACAAATTTTTGTGAAACTGCTGTCTGTAACGATTGTGCTGGCTTACATATGAGCTGCCATGACTAGAGGAGGGGAGATATAATGTGTTCTGTTTAAAGGCGCCCCACCTCAATCACTCAGTAACTCTTCTTATTTTATGTCTCATAAAAAACTTTTATTGAGGAGTGGCGGTAAGGGCGCAAGGGACTATTTTTTAGATTATAGGAAGTCTATTATCGTTAACTGTGCAGTCTCTCATCAAACAATACATTGTCATATCCAACACGTCTTCTCCGCGCTATGGTTATGCAGATTGGGGTCAGACACGGTGTAATGTAATGACACAAGTAACCTATTCCAAGATTTTAAACAAGCAGTCCAATAAATTCTTTTAGAGGACATAATAGGCTACAAGTTCTTTATTTTCACAAATTTTCGCATTGGTACAAGCTTGAAGGTTACATTGCAAGTGGACCTCCGATACAAATGTAATACTGGATAACAGCACGTGTATTTCAAAACAGTTACTCTGTCTTGGAGCAATTGCATGTCTCTTTCTATTCGCTGTCCAACTAACGCCTGCAGGGCAATATACTGAAGACACTGTTACTTGAATTACAGACGAAAGTAATGAGACAGAAAACAGTAGGATCGAATTTATCGTCATCATTTTGGTTGTACTGATGGTGTCTATATTCGGTGTTTACAAGAAAGAATATTCTGCCTCGTTTTATAATGTGTGTTTTGCTGTTCTTTTCAACTGAGTGACGTACTTTTCTGAATGAAGCTCTGGCTTCTCATTCCAAAGCCGCCATTCCCCGATTATCAGTTATGCACCAGTTTTCCATTCTACTTTGGTCCCCCTAACAAAAGCCTGGATATTTCGCAGAGAACTCTGTGTCACGAGTCACACTCATCATATTAGCCCATTTACTTTTGCATTCTGTTTATAGTAAGTAATGTTAAATATATGGGTACTTCAATGCGACGAAAACTTATATGCGTGGAAGTGTTTTTTAACAGATCCCCTGTCAGCTTGAATTGAAGATCCATTACTCTGTGGCACTGATTTAAATTTTATTTCCGAAGGCAGTTTGGTTGTCCTGCAGGCAGCATCGACGGTGCATTATACCAAAAGCTGTAAACACAATCTAGTGCTCTTGAGGATGGACGAATTTATCGCCCGAAACATGCTGGGCTAATTGTAATTATCAATAATTTTTATTGTTGTATCTAGTTCGCTGTTTATATTATTGTATCAATGATGCACAGTCACAAAAACATCAAATGCATTATATCATATTTTACATTCTTTTTGTCATGGTGTCCTGATGACGACTTTTATAACGAAACATTTTGTAATTCCTGAATAAAAGACGTGATTTTGTTTGACGAAAATATGATGTTTTGTTTAAAGTCCATAAACACAATGGGATGTCTTCTGCAAAATTATTAAGAAGAAACTGTCACAAGGAAAACACACCAATAATATTATTGCAGCTAATAGATAAAATGGGTTCGGTTAGAATAAAATGTTTTTATTTCTTCAATTTGTACCTTAATACACATAAGAAGTGCGTTGTTCAAGTGCATGATTTGTCCAGTTATAAGCTAACAAGCAATTTTAATTCACAGTGCCAATGAATGGTGTGGATTGCACATGTTTATGGTTCCGAATTTCGACGCTGGTTTTGAGATGCTGTGAAAAAAGTTTCACAAAAATGCGTAATTTTAAACTAGTTAAACGTAACGCTATTCTTCTTATTATTAGTATGCGGGGTTTCGCGCAAAAATTCTAAATCGTTGTAAATGCTAAATATGGACCCTTTATTTTGGAAGGAAGAATGCGTTTTTTTTAATACCGATTACAGTTATTTGACTAATGTTTCCGTTTAACGTAGCGGATATTTGCTGAGTCACATGGTATGTTTCACACAATTCGGGCTCTCGAACTGTGGAGAGCACCCTCATACCATGCATTGATCCAGACGAAAGCAGTGCTGCACACTCCCACCCGCATCTGAAGAACAAAAGAAGTATGTCTGCAATGTTCTAGACACGGTAGCGATTCACATACAATGGAGAAGCAAAATGATAAATTCTCTTCTTATTGTTAGATTGAATTAGATTTTAAAATCGGGCAGTTGAATTCATTTGAGAACGCACTTAAAATAAATTGAACCCTGCATCCAATAAAAATATGCGTGTAATATTTACTCTGTAACAGTTCATCTCGTACAAGTAACAGCTTCTCAAATTCTAATTTAGAATTACCTTCTCATTTTTAGGTTTAACATCCAGTTCTGGTATAAAATTCTCCAGAACTTTAGTGCAGCGAGCCCAGTTTTAAACAGGTAGAAACTTCTTTATAATTTTACTCAACCAATATATATTTTGTTGGAATGGATTGCAAAGGAACATACAGAGATTTGTCATTTATTTTGCCTTATGGCGAACATTCTCATTTCTTGATCCAAAATATAAATACAGCAATGAAATACTTATTTTTAACAAACTTGACTTTTGAGTTTGCATACATTCAAAACCCCCTTTTAAACTGCGTAAAAGCAAATGAGCGCAGAAAAATCTAACTCGTCTTTACGAACAAAATACGTGCAGCCAATCCTGTTATACTAAAAATAAACACAGGTTATTTCTCATTATAACTATTTTGGGGGACCTAACAATAAAAAGTCATTCCGTACTATTCTGCTTCTAGAGCAATCGTAGCTTTTAGGTGCATTCGCAAAATTGCGAAAAGCGAGTATTAGCTTCGTCATGGCTGTCTGTCCGTCCGTTCGCATGGAACAACTCAGCTCCTAACCGACGGATTTTCAGGAAATGTGACATATGAGAATTTTTCTAAATTTGTCGATAAAATGCAAGTTTCATTAAAATCTGAGAGGAATAATTTACATGACGACCAATATACGCTTTTGATCATATGTCGCTCAGTTCTTCTCAAAATGAGACATGTTTTAGACAAATGTTGCATAGAAAATCCAAACACACTCTGTGTTCAGTAGCGTTTATCCGAAAATGTTTTTGTTTATAAGATAATGTGGAAAAACATTTTAGAACCGGGCAGGCCACAGAGGACAATATGGAGCTTGTTCATTTCACGGTGGTTACCTAAAGCTACGAACATACACTCAGAGTATGTAATACTTATTACTGTTCCACAGCAACAATGGTTATATGAACGCGCCTCAATGTACATTGCCTGTCTTCTTACAAAATAGTCAAAGTCAAAAAAAGTCCTTCGACGCAACTCGGGTACATCAGCGATGGCATTTCGAAATGCTGCTCTGGTGTTTGTGGGTTTGCTCGGCTTTCAAATAAGAGTATATATTGCACCTGGTACACAGTGCGTAATAATTACAAACATTGTGCTGCAAAATTTAATAAAAAATTACACTTTGCAAAAGAAATCACATACTTGAGACACTTTTATACCCCTGCACTATCACATGAGGTTGTCAGCCGACAGGCAACATGCAACGTTTTCTGGATATTTCGCATTAAATTGCGTTGTGCTGCTGAGGTTGCTACTACTACTACTACTACTACTACTACTACTACTAACACCACCACCATCACCCGCACCACCCCCACCACCACAACTACCACCGCCAGCACTATAACTACTATTGAGCAAGATAAGGACAAACAGTGCGTAATGAGGAGTACGCAGTTATATATAGAATCTTTCAGATGACCAAGTGAAGAAGAACGAAATGGGAGGAGCGTATAACAGCACATGAGATGTGAGAAATGGAAAAACAATTTTGATTGGAAAACCAGTAGAGAGGAGAATATTTGGGACAGCTAGGCGTGGTCAAGAGAAACATAAAAAAATACCTATTAACTATCCGGTATGTGATTGTTCAGATTGGATTAAGTGGGCTTAGAGTAACAGCATATTTCTGTGAACACGGATATGATTCTCAGGATTTTTTCAGGAAGAAAGGAGATCTTTGATCCACTGGGCTGACTGCGAGACTCAGTAGACAGATTCTGCAGTTAACGACTAATATGGAATTATCTTTATTTTTTTAGCGCAATTTTTCCCTCAGATACAACAAAACTACAAGCGTATTGTTATAATAATAATAATAATAATAATCAACAAGTTATAATGTAAAAGCACAAAATGTTTAGTTTGGGAAACAGCATTACATGTACCATGAATTGTAGCTACATTTACCTTTAAAATTACGTACCCTATATACATGATTAATTTAAAGTGTATAATTGTAATTGCCCTAGATGAGTGCGATAAATAATAATAATAATAATATACAGCAGATTTTAAGCTCGTCTGAACTGAAAATGTAATTTGCTGCCTATTGACTAGACGTACGTGCTATTTGAAGTTCCTGCCTCACCAACGCATACATCCTGCATTTTAACCGCTTAGACGACAGCTAATGAATATCTCTAACGCACGGCTCAGCCTGTAATTAACTCCGATGTAAAGTCCGGGGAATGGCTGTGGCTAACAGATGTGGTTACGGATTTAGAAAAGGACACACGTGAATGAGGATTGGAAAGGAATGAAATACGGGCCACTGTATCGTAACGGGAGGGTTTTATCATGAAAGGGAATATGTAGCCGTCGGCTAGACGGTGCTGAAATTAAAGCAGAGAAATTTGTATGTTTCATGTACTTCTGTCCACTAGAGAGTTGTACTTTCAGTTTATCAACATACCAAGGAGCGGCGTAGTAACAAATGGGTTGTAGCAAGCAGCATTCTTATAGCTTATTTAGGTAGGTCCCCGGTTCGAATCTGGTCTCAGTAACAGACTATGAGCTTCTTAGTGCCTCAATGCCTGGAAGAAGTTGTTGATTAATTCATAAAAATAGGTCACGACAGCTAGCTTTTACAACTTACGAATTCAGCACTCCAAAGTTATCATACAGTTCGCTTCCACATTATATCTCCAGTTCATTAACGCCATTACATAAATCACAAACATGGCGTCGCATTGGATAATTAAGGTCACCGATGAACAATATTTTAAATGCTGCTTTAGTGTCATGAATTGGATTCACACTGTCTGTTCTGAGGGTGTCACCGCTCTTCAGGTGATCTCTTTTCAGGTATTCCCTCCGCCTCCCACACTCCTTCTGCTCTTACTGTGTGTTGTATTGATATCGTACACTGTCACAATGCAGCTTTTGCAAGTGGGGGTCTTCATTGCCTTCTGCATTTCCCAGCATCGTCTGCAAAATCAGCTACATCAATTTGCTCTGTAATTGTTTCAGTGCACATGTGATCTTTTACGGCCTATTCACCCTGTGATCTGAGCACTGTCGTCTTCTGTGATTCCAAAACTTTGTTTAATTTCTTTTGAATCATCTTCTGGGACAGCTTGACGCTCGAAGAGGTGACCGACAGGTTAACCCGAAATGGAAGTAAACACCTAACAACCTATGCTGCGTAACATTACAGAAGAGCGAGGGCCACAACTACACTGCGGTGCAAGCCTGAAGCCTCGTATAATACATGTTTCATAACGTCATTTGTGTAGCTAACTACATTTTTCAAAAGGCTACTAGCATAATTTAAATGCTACCTAAATTATAAATTTGAAGTTTTCCATCCCGAAGTGTTATAACATACAAATAAATACTATCCGTCAGTCAATAACACAACATTTATTTTATATACAATGGTATATATGTCAGGGTGACATGTTCCGACCTAGTCGGTCATCCTAAGGCATTCCAAGAAAACAGATCCCAGAACTGTTTAGTTAGCTCATAATGCAGGAAAATTAAACAGTTCTTGGTTCTGCTTTCTTGGAGGGCCTGAGGATGACCGAATAGGTCGAAACATGTCGCCCTGACATATATACCATTGTATATAAAATAAATATTGTGTTATTGACTGACGGATAGTATTTATTGGTACCTAAACGTCCACAATAAATTTAAAATAAATTTTACAATACCTTTTTGACATTCTGCTGGTTTTTGCTTTTCTTTTGTTCAAACGATGATCCTTACTTTGTAACATAATCCTCTCCAATCCGGAGAAGCTCTGAATATTCAAATTGGTTTGGGGCTGAACATCTTTTGAGGAGACGGTTTGCAAATATGTTTACACCTTCCAATACATTACTTATGACTATTTAGGTCTCTTTTTGCCAGAGAGACTGTACTGCAACAGTGTTTTGGCAAGTGTCTGTATGTGATAACACAAGGTACCAAGCGATTCGAAATCTAATTATTTCCATTCTCATTTTTCCGGCGTCAGCTATAAATTATTTGCTTCTCATATTGTCTCTTTCCCTCATAGTAATCCGTGTCCAGAATAGGTTGGCAAGCTCTGCTACACAGTCACTGAAAGGCATGGAGATAATGCATGCACTGGCAGTTTCATTGTTTGTTGGATAAAACAAAATACATAATCTCAATAAAACGCTTCACCGTTCCTAATCCTACTTAGCTGCACTACATTTTTACGTATTCACACCTGGGACACTGACTCTTCACAATGATAAACTGTTGCAGCCTGCAAGTACTCAACTTAAAAATTAGACACAAAATAATTAATTTATAGCTGGATCTATTTAATAGGTGCTTCCAAATAGTTCGTATTTGATACGTTTTTTGAAATTTAATGCCGAGTGAGTTAGATCAGCAGTAAAATATCTTTTTTTTTTTTTGTTATAAGAATGTGGTTCGAAACTTCATAGACAAATTCACCATTATAACTTGATAGAAGGAGTCCGATCCGGGTGGCCGCGGGGTCTACTGCTACTTCCATGTTGGAATTGCGGGTTCGAATCCCCCCAGGGGCAAGAATGTCTGTCTGTAGTGTGTTTTCAGCTATAGATCTCTACGATGTGTCGATCCTTCGTGTTCAACAGTCCTATCGAAAGTTGTGTGTGTGTGTGTGTGTGTGTGTGTGTTCAGGGGGGTGTCACTATGTGTGATCAGATACGACAATCACTTTCTACATCTGAAATGAATGGGTGGATGGGTTCAGACTAAGAAAGAAAGAACGAAAGAAGGCATCCCGTTGTTTCGAAGGTGAAGTAATTAAGCAGTAAATAACTACCAAACACACGTGTATATTTATTGTGTAAAGATTAGCTAAGTGTTTCAGTTCTACCTTTATATTCAATTTTTATATGTCGCCTGATGATGGTAAGGTAGGACCGAAAAATGTAGCTTTTTCTGACAATAGACTTGTTTTTTTTTTAATTTTCGTTTAATAATAAATAAATTAACTATAGACGTAAATAAATTTTACTTTCGCCCAGGTGAGGTGAACTGCAATATATTATATTCAAATCGTTTATTACTTTTTCCGTGTTCCTCTCAACGTAAATTTTGTGTTCAGTTTCATCTGTTTCATTTTTCTCTATTGACAGCTTTCCTCTCCGTCAGGTTTATCCCTGACGTATCCTTTTATTAAGACATAAAATTGATGTCTTTGTGGGTCTTGTTTTCAAAGACGAAACTGTTCGAGTTTTTAGCCTTTCATCTTTCCGCAAATAATTATTGTTAATATCTGAAAACACTCTTTTATTTGTTCAGGATTATATGCAGAGGATGGATTTATAATTCGACCGGAAGGTGTAAGCGCTGCTGTACTGTTGTGCAGTGTAATAAAGAAGGAACTTTTAGCATTATGCAGGCTAAATCTTAATAACTGAATGTTGATCCATACTTGGCTTGTCGGGCTGTCAGGAAAGAAATTGGCGGTAACAGTCAATGGAAGGTGGACAAATGTTTTTCTCAAGAAATAACTCTTAGCAACCTACAAGTGCTTTGTTGTCTAGCGGGATGTCATAATAACGTATTCCCTTCTCCTCCTTCATTCTCTTTGTCATTCTTACCTGTGGGTTTAGTAAAAATTAAGAGGAGTGTGGTCAATTGTTGCCTGAACTCGGGCTTTCCTCCTATGAATAAAACTGGTTCAAGTGGAAAAAAAGTGATTGGAGTTACATTGTATTTATCAGTACGTGATGTGAAGAGTTTTAACCATGGCATATCAGTGGAGTTTTAAAGGAAATGAATCATTATTGTAAAAGATAAACTTTTTCCTTTAACATGTTGACCTACTAGATAATTACAATTAATCTATCGTTGTTAAGAAGGCATTAGTTATTCAGTCACGAAAAATATTCTTTCTGTAAAACTGTCATGATAAGGTGGACGTGAAACTGATACAAGAACATGCTGGCAAAATTATTTGCAATGAGTTTAAAGCCTCTCCTTTTGTCTGCTTTCCACCGGCTAGCTGACATAGAAATTTTGACTGCAATCTCTTACCAGTCTCAATAGTTCATGTTTCCTGTGGAGCCGAACACTCAGAACTTTCGAATTTCTCCGCTATTAGAAATTTTAAACCTCAGTTATGATATATAACAAAGGTTAAATCAAGAGGATTAATTAGACTAGTTTAAAAGTAGTCTTTCAGAAATCATGAACAGTGAGGAATGAAGCAACAGAAAAAAAAAAGGAAACACTTTGCCCACCTTCAGCGCGACGTATCGCGGTGTAAACGCTGCAGACAAAAGACACACAACAGCCTGAACTAGACGGGAACTCCTCTTCTATTCCAACCAAGTACACCGATTTTAACGATGCTGTTCTGGAAGGCAAGATGGCGTGCCCACATTCTGCTCTTTATTGTTCCCGCATTCCCAGAAGAATCACACTGAAAACTATCCCGGCAGTAATGTTAACAGGGGGTTTTATTTGTGTTCAAATGCCCTATTGATTGTAGCAGTGGTTGAAAGAAGACAGACCGTCCGTATGAAAGCTCACAAAATGCGTGTTTTTTTTATTTTCTTCTCCGTGTTTTTGACAGAAAGATCCGTGTTTTTCCTGGAATTACTAACACACCGTCAAGATCGAGAAGTCGACTCCATAACAGTTAAGTATAGCCTATTACGATGTCAACTCCATTATTGGCTAATCCAGCAGAACTTCAGTGGGTAGAACACAACTTTCTTCTGGGATTTGACTCAGTGTACCTTGGAACATAAGACAGACAGTTGTAAAGATTTCCGAGAATCGTGTTCGTTTTCTCTGCAGGATACCGCTGCGATGTGTTCTCCGAAAGATTCTTAACTACCCATCAAGCTAGATGGCGTCATATTCCAGACGAACGCTTCCTCCAGTAACCGGATATGTGGTAGCCTCAGATATCATAACTAGTGGAAGAGCGAATAAATGATTTAATTAATTTATTATTTACATAAAGACGTTTTTAATAGTTCCGATTAAACGATGACGTGTATTGGTGGAATTGTGATTGAATAATGAATTGGAACCTATGTAGGACGCATTTGGTGGCGTCATATGGCACAATGTCCCGACATTTGTCGGCAGGAACTGAGGGAAAATATGAAATAATTTTATCAAAAATATTTGGTGCTAAGTTGTCGGCGATATTCGATTTTTAGATATTGAACACAAAAGTCTCCATTTCATAAATGCGGTTAGTTGGCCCTACATGGTAGCTTACTTTGATGGAAGAACATAAGCTGCAGTGTTATGAAAACAAAAGGCTTAGGAGAGCATGTGGGCCTGGAAATAAAACCAAGGATTCATCATTTTAGGTAATTACAAAGTGGTTGTGACATTACCATTAAATATAGGAATAACCTGAATAATCAGATGATAAAACAGTGAAAGTGGTGGTAAAAACCGTTAATCGCAACTAAATTTATGCCAGTTTTATTGCTTGATGATTTACATTTAGTTGTGTTTGACGGTTTGTACTTCGCCTTCTACTGCTCATATGTCACATACGGACGTAGGTGTTAAAAACCAAATGAAGAAAGTATGACGTACTGTTGTGTAGTTACCAAGAACTGCATTGGGTATGAAACAGAGGGACAAAGGATAATGGGTAGACCACACAAGTGATAGAACAACAACTTCTAACCTAACACTAAACAAGACACCACAACCTAAAGTCTGAAGTCGTTCCTGCAGCTGGTGATAACGACTTAATTAAATCTAACCCCACCTTACTGCAGTTACGGGTTTGCGTAACATTAACAGACAGATTGTCACTAGTCTTGGTCATTCGATACCGGGGAAGCGGGAATTATTTTCTGTAAATTACGTAATCCACCCACGCCAATAAACGCTTGAGACTGTAAGACCTACGGATGAAAATACTGTGTCAGTAATACAACAGATATTGTACCTCACCTTACCCAACTTTAACTTTCCCTACCTCACTTGCATTATTCATAACAGATTATACTTCGTAGGTTGTTGAAAGCATCATGACGTAACTTTCATCAAATATTATCCTGCTGATCATCTTCAAGAGAATGAGCTGGATGGGACGTGTGTCAGGATGGGGGAGGAGAGAAATTCATACAGGATATTGTTGGAGGAACCTTGAAGGAAGATACCACGTGTGAGATCTAGGCACAATGAGAAGATAATATTAAAATGGCTTAGAAAAGTTGGGTGCCATAACGTGGGCTATATTCTCCTGGCTGAGGACGGACAATTGACATACTGCTGTGAACAAGATAACGAAATTTCGGGCTCCATAAACTGAGAAAAATTTCACGACTAGCTGAGGAAATGAGAGCTTCAGAAGAATGGATTTGGTTATTGGAGTTAGTGAATTAGTTAGTTGGTTATATAGTTGATTAGCTGGTTATTTAGTTTGTTAGTTGCTTAGACAGACAGACAGATAGGTAGGTAGGTGGTGGATGGGTGGATGGATGATACATAGACAGGCAGATACTTATTTCGGATGATATTATTCCTTGGCGTATTTATGGCACTTAGATTCACTGTGCCGCATTTTATTAATGTGTCTCATTTGTAAAAAAATTAAAGTTTTCTGGAGTTACCGGAACCCCTGGTTATGCAAAATATATTCGAACACTGCAAATGATAAGTATAACATCTAAACCTCACGTAGATGATTTTGCGGCATAATGGAGCGTAATATTTGGACCTAAGATATGTTATATAACCGCCGACTGGCGCACAGACCTAAGTGCAAGTTACATGACTGCAGGATGGCGCACAATTATGAGAATTGAGGAACAAAATTTGTTGACACAATGGCGCATAATACTTGGACTTAAGCCAATTTATGTGGCCACAGAATGGCACATGCTGGTGGTCTTAACTCTGATAACTTGACCGCTGATTTGCGTGCAGTACGTGGAATTAACGGACACTGATTACCAAACACTATAAACCAGTAGGATAACCGTATAATTCGGTGATAAATTTAAGTGTACTGGCTGATCACCAACAATTAGCAGACTTCGAAAGCGTGAAGAAACACTAAATTTGTAGAAAGTGACATACATGGATATTTCGCATTTTACAGAACAATTTATTTAAAAAAACGGAAGTACATGTTGCTACACAAAAACTGATAATGCTAAACTAAAGTGTTAATAATAGTGCAAATATAATTTACGGCTCAGGTATTCGCACGGGTCCTATATTGGAATTATTCACTATACGTTAATAGAAATACCCAATTAGAAAAGTCTCAAGTGCTGAGACGTTCATACAGAAGTAATTAAAATGCAACAATTTTTTAAATACGTTATTCTTATGGACAGTCGTAACGGACATGCCGAACTCGTTTTACCAGTAGCAGATTCTGCCGTATGAAGAAATTATAGTAGGGCAGAGGTGAAAGAATAATAACAGACGGTTAATAACAGAAGTACAATAGTGTTATCTCTGTTTCTGGAACTGGAAAATGTACAGATGATCCAGATATCCAACGGTGCACCAGCACGCAGGAAAGGGACTGATGACTACAGCACAGGAGGCACACGTCTCTGCCTGTGACTTGGTTATATTCCATGTTGGTCTCATAACTGGGCAAGTTTAACGTTCACGGCTGTAATATACTTTCCCCACTTTAATTGCAATATCCCGTAATTAGAGCTTTACTACCTCAGAATTGTACTGTCACTGTTATAAGCCACAAGTTATAAACATTCAGTTATAAAACAGTGATGTTTTTACAGAGTAATGACATGCACACTGGTTTTGGAAAAATATACAATTTACTCCTAATATACCGATCGTTAAGCTGTAAAGAGTTTTTTTTTACACATAGCAATCGATATAAATTAGCCAAAAGAGACAAACTTTGTGCTTTGACTCAATATTTACGGACGTTTCGACGGACCGTAGTGCCTTCATATTCCGGATCGAGCAGACCAAAAAAAGAGTGTCAGCTTGATCTTGAAAACAAAGGCACAAGGATCCTTCGAAACATCGGCATGTATTTACCAGTCAACAAGCAGTAACGTCCCAAAAGCCTTGACTATTTAGCAATACCGTCGCGAGGAGCTAAAATCTCGCTGCGACTATCCACTAGAAGCTCAGTCGAAATGCCATGTCGTGATTGGTTCAGCTGATGTCGCGCAACTGAGACATATTCACATGCAAGCGCTTTTTTAAATTGTTCTTATGTAACTTCAGCCAAACGACTTACAGTGTTAGTACAGAAGAATATTTCAGTCACAGTATCTTCGGGAGTGATAACATTCACATGACCTGTTAAGTAACTTTATACCCTTAGATTGTACCAACAGTGAAGAACTAGATAGAAGTCACATGCTCATACAAGATGGAAAATGTATATAGCACTAGGATGAGCACAGGCAAGGACTCGATAGTACACATTCCACTGAGTACTCTGGTAGAGAGCGGCTCCGTCTTCATCAGTCATGTCTGAATTCCATACCGGTATGAGGTATATTGTATGCAGCAACAATGCAGCCCACAAGACAGTAACTCGTACGAAATATTGTTTATGTTTTGCTGAACGTGCTTCTCAGTATAATGTTAGAAATTGACCAACTTAATGCACAATTTCTTGTTTTATAATAAGTTTATTATATTCCTCTACATGTTTCGAGCACTGTTGTGTTCATCATCAGGAGGTCAAATTGTATTATACAGCATCTGGTATCGTCACAGGTGCGCATCAACAAATGCACAACATATATATTAATAATATTTCATATATCTTAAGCACTCCTACATGTTTCATTGCATCTGCATCATCTTCAGGGAGTCTTAACCTTGTGCTTGTTAAAGTTACAAAATTATTAAAATAACAAATCAATAAAACAGTAGATTAAAATGTTCGCGTGATCGTGACACCAACACAAGACTGCCAGATTATATATATAGCCACTAAAAACAACTTCCACGGTTTATTAATATGTTATAGTTTTATCATACAACAACCATCACTCTGCTTTATAGAAAATATATCGTCGTCTCATACATGAACTGTTCTTAAACTTTAAGACGGTGAGAGTGGTGTGGGTTCCTAGCATTTTGTAACGAAGCATAGTATACCTGGCTCACTGCCCAGAGCAAGGAGTGTAGAAAGTTGGTGAGATACGAACACTCAGATCCGGCTACCCTAACCTATAACCTTTCGTATTCTTCCTAGAGTAGAAAGCGATGTAAAAACACACGCACACACAGGCAGCGTGAAGATGTAGTATGCACGGGTTGTGGTATTTTCCCCCTCCCTTTAATTTAAGGGATCCTGTCGCTTTTCGTTTAGTCTCGATTCCCCCATTTATCTGGCCTTGTGCCAATTTTGTAAATCGTTCCACCCTCAGGACCACGCGTAATTTTTGAACGGAAAATACACTTCTTTTCTATGTTTCTTTCGTATAAATCAGACATGAGGCATACTCGTATAGTGGAATAAGCTGGAACGACCTGCCGTGTCGTTTTAAACTTCTTCGCATTCTGGTTCCCGAGAAATGTTAGTCTATATATCCGGGGTGATAATTTCTGACCTGCTTAAAGCGGAGTTTTTGAAGAATAATATGAAAAGCTTACTCATGAAGAAACACAGCCTTTTGACTAAAAAGAATATGGACCTATGCCCATATAGAAATGTAAGTTAGGAGCAAGGAAAGATGATCCTATTTGGGAAGGTTTCAAATTATCGTAGTCAATGAGCCGACACAAATATGGATACAGTTGCCGCCATCCCTAGAGCACAGGGCAGTGCTCAGAGCTGTTTTGGCAGGGAACACGGTTTAGCGATACACAGACAAGAGAGAAGCAACGCCAGCAGACATCACGACTAGGATCTTGAATGTTCGTACAGCACAAGAAATTCATGTTTTAAAGTTTCAACACTTTTTTTCCGCTCTTAAAGAATGTTACAATCACACAGTCCGTTTGGTGCCCACAATAATATTTTATCTTGGTAATGTTTACGCATTTGTGTTTTCATAATTTATAGTCCGCATTTTAGAAGTCTGAATTGTTAAACGCAGTCGTTAGAAACATTTAAAAGTACTACAAAACCGCGTCATATTTTGAAAAACTCGACAAAGTAATGATGTATAGTCTTATCCAAAATTCTTACTTCTTACACTTGGAGGGTCTCTGTTTCCATCCTCCTTTCTCTTTGATTTTTAAATTCGAAATCAGTATCACAGTTTCCTCTACCACGAGAGTTTTAATAATACTGCTGCACGAAATAATGTGCAGGGATTGCCACAATCTATAATGCACCTACTTCGAAGGCATTTAGGAATGAATCGTATAAATTTATTTCATTGTCCCAAGGCTATATCTGGCTTTGAATTCATAATAGCCGAAGAACACAGCAATACACTGTTGAATCCCAACCGCCACAATATACAATCCGCTTAGATATATTTAACAACATATTTCACGTAGGTGTTAGAATACTGCGTACAAATACCCTAACACTAGGGACAAAAGGAATGAAGTAATGCTCTTGAAAGCAATACCACAACTCGAATTGTGGAAATGTAGACGCACCACCATAGTTTTTAATCTCTGCCGTCGTTTTCTAGACCGTGGTAAATGGTTCATATACAAAGCTTAGAGGGAATAACACCAAAGCGCTGACAATTTTGTGCAGAGAGTTTTCTCGTGTGTTGTGGGTGTGAAATAGACCTGTGTTTGGTGCACAGTCGAATGGAACGGCAGTGGTCCAACCCCCCTTCCCCCTTTTCTAAAGGCATTGCCCTGAAATGGGTTTCCGTCCATTTGAATACGTTTCATTTCTGTGGATCGTACTTCATGGAGAGACTGTTGTCGTTCGCTTCGAACAGCATTGCCGTCGCTCGTTTTGTTGCTGTACTCACTGTGTGTTCATTCTTCGATTTGGGTGTGGGATGAGAATGAGGTTTCACTGTCGGGTAGACGACGGCAATGAATATGCAGTAGCACCTAAACGTACTGCTTGAATTCAACAACGTCAGTGTCTCTGGTGTGCCTTCGACTGCCAGACACTAAAATTAACTAATCCTGCAGATCAATACACAGAGGCATTTGGCTCTTGTTTATCGATGCGAGTAGTTCTGTAACAGGTAGGAGAATATCTGAAGTGTTCCTTCAATGGCCGAAGGAATTACTCAATTATTACACCAACCACTGCACATATATACAATTCATAAAATTTACACATTAAAACATTAAAAACGCTCCGACATGTTTCGGTCCTAAGACCATCATCAGGGAGCCATATATTCCTTGCCAAAGTCACACCAAAAGTAGTCACAGATTAATTTCGTTGTACAAGCTGATTGTTGTGGCAGCATGCTGCCACAACACCCAATCACACACAATCTGTGACTATTTCTGGTGTGATTTTGGCAAGGAATGTATGGCTCCCTGATGATGGTCTTAGGACCGGAACATGTCGGAGCGTTTTTAATGTTTTAATGTGTAAATTTTATATATGTGCAGTGGTTAGTGTAATAATTGAGTAACTCGACAACATGCACGGTGTAACAATGAAAATAGGCCGAAGGAATGTTTTAACTTTTTAAAGATTTATTTAGTCACTTAACTCCCACAAATAAAGCTTCATTGCCTTTTCTTTATAAACTCTATTTCTCCCCTATATGGCTTATCCCCACCACCGTAACCTCCTTTGTTAATATTCTAATCTGCTGTGCGATATATACGTCACCACGGTAACCAGACAAGTTCATATTCCGTCAGATGTCATCCACATGCGACTTCCACAATTAAGAAAAGAAATCACGTTACTGTAACCTCAAAGAGTCTAAGGTTACTGTCTGATATCTCCACAGTCTGAGAAGACTGGTCTATGGTGTGCCGTGCTAGTGGATTTTTTCTCCGTTCTAATTGTGCCATACGGCACTTCTCCCTTTATTAATCTAAATTTCTCTTATCGTTTCCGTTTATCTTAATTCTCGTGTCTCCCGCTTCTTTAATTAAGCCATTCTATGTTTCCACTGCATGATGAGTCAAGTTTAAACGACGGTCCGTTGCTATTATAATGAAGTCTGCGTACATTTATGACCTTACTGCTTCTTACATTCATTCCATCTGGTTGCGCAGGGTGGCTGTAAAGTACATGAAGGTCTTGGTGCCTCTTTCACGGAAATATTGAGCGCCAAACACACTTCTGCATGAAACAAGTCTTGTGTAGGGAGATCAAAAGTTTGCAGCAGTCCGGTTGTTACTCGGTTTTGACAAATGTAACGCGAAAAGTGGTTATGAATTTCCAATAACCAAGAAAGAGAAGACACGGTAACATAAATCATGTTACCGTCTATAAAACGTCGCCCGAGATATTGGCTGTTGTATAAAAAGAATCAGAAACGTGACGAAATGTTTTTATATTTGTATTTGACCTTGTCGTTATTTCACTTCGACGTTAACGCCAACAGTAAAACACGAAAAAATGGCTGTTGTCACACAATTCGGCACCATTACATCGTATAAGAGGCCTGCCTATTGGCTTCGCTATGCAGCAAAACTTTTGCCATAGGTGCGTTTGGCTCGGGGGTAGATCTGCAGTACCCAGTTCGCATCTAAATTAGTAATCCACCCTTTAATTTTCTGGAACAAAGTGGTGAACGTACGTACCGTCTAATTTAACGTTAAATAACGTTTAATTTTGTCCACAGACTGCTTTTATGGTTTTCAAATGATTCGTGCATTAAATAAACATGACTTCTCTTATCATTGATGAGTTAATCTCTGTGATGGAGATGTAATATTCTTTCCCTGAGGAAGGAATTGATTATTTAAAGATCAACTACCTTCTTCGAATATGTAATTGTAATTTTATTTTCGTGCCTTTTGCCAAGTTATTTGAGATGAATTGAAGGGACCTCTCGTAATTCGTAATCTATTGCTCAGAGTTTCTAACCTACTGCTAATAACTCTATCATCTGTCTCCCAACGATAACTTTTGTATCCATGAGACTCTTCGCGAAATCATCACTGAAACAAATAACAGCCTCTTCTCCCTTAGTGTTCTTCTCTGCGGTTCTGCTCAGGTAATTCAGTCAGTTACGTGTCTTGTATATATATAAAACCAGGTTGACTCAGCTGAATTATATTGTTGGTGGAGCGGACGAGAGAAAAGGGAAAGCTAATAGACTGATCTGAATCCCACCTAACTTCCATTGATTTGGAAAACACAACCATCTGAAACACTCTAAGGTTAAAGCCTTTCAAACGCGATGCACTGCCGTCTGGTAGAATATTCCCGGTGTTTCTGAATTGTCTGCTTTCTCCATCTTTAGGAATAATCCCACTAGTCCATAGGTAAGGGCAGCAGGTTTCTTCCAAAACATTGAAAAGTTTCTACCATACTACACGGCTTCACATTCTAGTAGACGATATTCTGCATAGTCACCGCCATGAGACTATAAATCAGTCTCGTAAACAAAAATTTGTTAATATACAAAACATTATGTCTGTACTATATGCAGGTTTTTGTGATTCTAAAGCCATTTTGTTAGGTTTCAAAACTTTTGTGATCTTATCATCAGAGTGTCTATTTGCAGAAGGAAGGGCCTAAGGTGTTGCGTCCTTGTAACATAACACGAACAAATCAAAACTATGTTAGGGGAAAAATTAAGAGCTTGTTACATTCTGGGAATAATTGCTTGTTCCAAATTCTGAACTGTTTGCCTCCTAGTCTGTAACCTAAAAATGTAAAGGGGAAATTGTTGGTCCTGAGTTTGCTTTTTGATTCTTGCGGTTGAGAAAGTGACCTGTCGCTCTGAACGAACAACAGAGTATGAGGATGCTTCAAAGTAATGTACTGAAGGGAACTTGTCGACTTCAGAGGGAAGAATAACATTTTGATGATCATAACTGTTGCCTCAGCCTGTCATTATGACGAGGATCAAATAAAGGAAGATGAGATAGGCGAAGCACGTAGCACGCATGCGGGAGACCCAAATGACATACGGAACTGTGATAGAAAATACTGAAGGAAGGAAGCTACATTGAAGACATATCCCTTGATGATTCGATAATATTATACGGGATTTTAAATAGGATTGGTGCATGCGAAATACAGTCACTTATCTCAGAATACGCTCGAGTGAACACAGTATTCAAACCTCGTGTTTGGTAAGCACTTTGGAGGTTTAATTGACAAACTGACAAACTATTAGTGTTGTAATAAAAATGGGATCCATGGATTAATTCGTTAGATTGCTTAAAATGACTAATTGTAAGGTACATTTTTTTAAAATTCTGCTATGTATGGCCTTCGGGATAACCCACTTGGTATTTTGAATGGGTTGCGGACTGAGGAATCGTAATTCGATTCCCGGCACTAGCAAGAGATTTTTTTCTCATAAAAGCATCCATTCAGTTCCTGGGGCCAAATGGCCTCCTATGAAGGGTGTAAAGAGGCACATTCACAGAGGATAAAGGGACTTGAGCTTGAACCAGTTGCGGTATACCTCCATTCCCCCTGATACCGTCACGCAGTATAGAAGGGGACTTTACCTCATTGTTTACCTTGACCGTTTACTGTACGTGACGCTGATGTTGTTCCAACACTGTATGTTCGCACGAACGCTTATTTAACTGTTGATGGCAAAATTACTCTTCTCGTAACTTCAGGCTTCCACCGCGATGTAGATGGCATCTGGCGTCTTCTGCGTAATATCCCTCAAGAACACAGATCTTACTTTTTTTGTGTTTGCGTCCTATTCCAAGTTTTCTCCATGACTACTGTTCAATTGATGCATTTGGTTTCAGACTGCAAATCTAACGGATACAAGCACACAATTGGTACACAATTTTTCTGTCGGAAAACGCTATTACAAGACGAAATGAGGTCTTTACCCTTCTGGGATGTTACGCAGCCTTGATCAGCAGTTAACCCCATCTTTAAGGGTCATGCAGTCCAAGAGTCTTCTCGGACTACTTGACCCTTGAAGATGGGACTGATAGGCTGTTCCGAAACTTCGTTATCTAAATACCAATCAATGCTGTATAACGTCCCAGAAGAATGAAGACCCCATTTATACCGCGAGTTAAACCTTACATCACGCAAAAGATGAAATGTTTAAAGGCCACGTAAGTTCTGGTATCCTGCATCACCAATCAGAGGTGCAATGTTTCATATACTATTGCGTAACTCAAAGATTGTTTCTTTCTAAGTTGATTCTGACAATATTTACCGGCACAACACTTAAGGTACATTGCCATTTCACATCTAAAAATTGAACTTAGATGTACGTAGTCGTGGTGATGAAGATAATATTTCAGAATGAAGCTGTGAAAACACTGAAACTCTCCTTTGTGATGTAACGTACCTGTAAAGACGTGTCAATTATTCTGTTAAACGCCAATATTTATGCCTCCGGAATATGAAGAATCAAGGAACAGAAATTTGTAAGTGGTATCTTGAAACTCTGAACATAATGCTTGACATTCAAAGTTGCAGTTTGTATCCAAACTTACGCTGCGATGCAGCGTGAAACAGTTCTGTGCAACACTTGTGTTATTAATCTAGGTCCAGTAGTTTTCGAACTTCCCCTCTGTCTGGTTTGCGCAGGGTGTTTAACCACATAACAAGAGAAACAAACATTTCGTATATGAAGAACAGGTTGGCTTGACAACGGATACATAATCATGAAAGTCGCAGCTGTAAGCAGGCCTACTGGAAAAAGTCCATGACCCATTATGTGCGTGTGTGATATGTAGGGGTTCTTGGCGGCCACCATCAGGGTTAATGTTCCTATGGTCTATGGCGTCAAGTGTGTTTCTAAGAAACTACTATTCTTTACCCTCTTCAAAGTAGAAGATGGGTGTAAGAGTAGAAAAAAGTTTAGCCTAAACTTTTATCCTTAAAATAGACACATGATATCCCTCCAAAATATTGGTAAAGGTAAAGTGATCCCGTTACAGGTCCGGTTTGGCCCAGAGGGAGGGTAGAGGTATAGCTCTACTCTTCCATGACCGCGGCACTAGAAGGGGATGAGTGGTCAGCAGCACGCCCCGGCCGCACTTTAACCTCGGGAAAGACCCTGTACCCATTTTACAGGAGGCTGGGTGGGCCCCAGGGCCGGTCTGGACGGGCGAAAAATCTCGTCCCCACCGGGATTCGATCCCGGACCGTCCAGCCCGTAGTCAGTCGCTATACCGACTGAGCTAACCCGGCCCAAAATATTGGTACCTACCTTAAATCCTAAACAACGCCACATACCAGACGTAATGTAGCTTCTTATACCAATGATGACAGAGAGATTCTGTTTTCATTTTCGTATTATGCAAAGTGTTTGTGTTTCTTCGAGCTACCGAACGAGATTAAACTCTGCCCTCCTTTACACGTCGCAAAGAGCCATGCTTCTAACACAACTGTTTCGAAAACTTCGGATTCTACAAATACAACGATTTCTCATTGTGACTTGTAATCAAAGAATTTAGTGCAAAACTGATATAACTCTAGAATGATTTTGCTTTCGTTTCGTATAACTATCAGTGCTGCAAGTCTTAGTAAATATTACGTGAATCTACTTGTAAATTCAGCGGAGGGTATTTTAATTTTCACCTTTTCCGTCGTCTTCCGTGAAGTTGATCTACAAAACGTACCAACTCCAGTTTATCCTCAAGGAAAATGGACTGCTCCTTTACAAATATTAGTCGGTTAACGCTGTTTAGGGAAATAATGGCTTTGTGTATTGGTAACCTCACGAAACATGTAAATGCGTATTGTGGGCACAACGCAAGGCGTCTATACCCCACACGTGGCAGCAGATATATAACTGAGAATGGGCTTCGAACACTGAAAATATACGGGGTTGCTGTTTCAGATGACCCAAATCCAAATCCTACATCTCTGGTTCAGTTAACTTTGAGCCGTCCTTTTCCGAAGTTACAAATATTTGAATATTTCTCCCCACTCCCCGTTATAAATAGATATAAAATGAAATTCTCTACCATGGGAAACAAACTCTATTACTTGCTCTGCAGTGTCATTCAAATAATACGTTAATATATACGATAAACTTAGGGAACCACAGCAATGTTACGGATATGATATATAATAACGGAAACAGTGTAATAATAATAATAATAATAATAGTGAATTACACTCTTCCGATGGAACTGAACTCGAACAAATATGGTACTTGATAAACAGGATGAAAATAATATGATGTTCTGGACAATTTGGATTACGCACAATCCTGATTATTATAACATTACCTGTCCATTCCTTATGTCGTTAAGTTTAATTGGACTGTCGCATAAGGCGTAAAAGTGTACCCTTCGGAAGTCTGTAAGTTCTACTGATTATTTCATATCTCTTGGAATAGGAACTGGTTAACTAAGCCTATTTTATTTTTATTTTTTGGCCAATTGGAACCAATTCAGTTAAGCTGAAATGCTATGGCAGTAGTAATTAGTAAGTATATTGGAGCTCGATTATAACATTGGAAAGGACTTTTTGTGTCGTTTTATATGAGTGTGTTATAGCCGAGGAGTATAATGTTATGGTTAACAGTCAGGAATAATTGTTAAACACCTGACGTTATAGACGAGGTGTCTCTTAAACTGATGTCGTTATAAGCGGGTTCGCATGTGCGTTGTTTCGAGTTTCACTAGTGTGTGATTTTGAGGACTCATATTAGGCTATACGATGTGTAAAAGTTCAAACAGACCTTTAAGTTAAACAAGCACTCTGAACGGTACAGCATTCCCTGAACAGGCCCGGACAGGCCCTGCAGGTTCCAGGATCTGAGGTTCCCAGATTTCATGACAATCGACACAAGAATGTAGTGATGTTGTCAGCCCAATGTAGCGGCCGTCTTTAGGCTCCAGGAATTATTTCTGGTTCTCATTTCTGTTAGAGGTTGAGACGACCGGAAGGATTATGTCAATACAAAATTCCAATGAACCCACGACCTTCCGGTTTGCAGCTTAGTGCTTCAACCAACTGCTCCACCCCTACACCTAAACAACTACTGTAATTATAATAAAATAAATTTCCAGCCGGTAATACTCAGTCGGTCCCAGTGGCCGCGCGGTCTGAGGCGCAGGTCTGCGGTCGCTCGCCGGCTGAGACTTG
>Ga0123354_10002077_pt1 | contig 25862 bp, 19 predicted proteins | sample TergutLab28metaG_2_FD_97872 | JGI IMG/M metagenome (GOLD analysis project Ga0123354, IMG submission 97872) | Labiotermes labralis P4 segment gut microbial communities from Petit-Saut dam, French Guiana - Lab288 P4 | ecosystem: Host-associated > Arthropoda: Insects > Digestive system > Gut ...
AGCTTGCCGCCGCCGGCCTTGCGCGCGAAGCGGCGCAGGCTCATGTTCTCGCCGATCTTGCCGATCAGGCCCTTGCGCACGTCTTCCAGCGTGGGGCCGTAGCCGTCTTGCTCGTAGGCCAGGGCGGCCAGGGCGGCCACGTCGGCGGGGTTCTGCTCGGCGGCCAGCTTAGCGGTGGCCTGGACCATGGCCAGGAACATGTCGTTCTTGGTGACGAAGTCGGTCTCGCAGTTGACTTCCACCAGGGCGCCGGCGCCGGCGCCGATGTGCACGGCGATCGCGCCCTCGGCGGTGACGCGGCTGGCGGCCTTGCCGGCCTTGGTACCCAGCTTGACGCGCAGGATCTCCTCGGCCTTGGCCATGTCGCCAGCGGCCTCGGTCAGCGCCTTCTTGCATTCCATCATGGGGGCGTCGGTCTTGGCGCGCAGTTCGGCGACCATGCTTGCGGTAATTGCTGCCATGTCTGTGTTACTCCGTGGGTATGGGGGTTCAAGAACGGACCTGAAGCCCGCTTGAGGAAAAATCAAAAAAAAGGGGGCGGTGACGCCCCCTTGCTCATTCAGCCAGCGGGCGCGGCTGCCAGGCGCCGTCAGGCGGCGGCTTCGTCCTGGACTTCGACGAACTCGTCGTCGCCTTCGGCCTGCACGGCCTTGACCACGTCCTCAACCGCGTTGGTCTTGCCTTCCAGCACGGCGTCGGCGATGCCACGGGCGTACAGCACCACGGCCTTGGCCGAGTCGTCGTTGCCGGGAATGACGTAGTCGATGCCTTCGGGCGAGTGGTTGGAGTCCACCACGCCGATCAGCGGAATGCCCAGCTTCTGGGCCTCGGCCACGGCGATCTTGTGATAGCCCACATCGATCACGAAGATGGCGTCGGGCAGCGTGGTCATGTCCTGAATGCCGCCGATGTCGCGCTCCAGCTTGGCCAGCTCGCGCGTGAACATGAGCTGTTCTTTCTTGCTCATGCTGTCCAGGCCGGCTTCCTGCTGAGCCTTCATGTCCTTCAAGCGCTTGAGCGAGGTCTTGACGGTCTTGAAGTTGGTCAGCATGCCGCCCAGCCAGCGCTGCTCGACGAAGGGCATGCCGCAGCGGCGGGCTTCCTCGGCCACGATCTCGCGCGCCTGGCGCTTGGTGCCGACGAACAGAATGGTGCCGCGGTTGGCCGCCAGTTGGCGGGCGAACTTTTGCGCCTCCTGGAACATCGGCAGCGATTTTTCCAGGTTGATGATGTGGATCTTGTTGCGATGGCCGAAAATGAAGGGGGCCATCTTGGGGTTCCAGAAGCGCGTCTGGTGACCGAAATGGACACCGGCTTCCAGCATTTGACGCATGGTCACTGACATGGGAAGTACCTTTACAAGGTTGGGTCTGAAAGACGGCCCGCTCCAATCACCGCCTGGGCACCAAGCCTGGTGGCGACACCTCGTGGGGGCCGGTTCGCGATTGGCCTTGCCCGGCGGCAAGGCACCATGCCTGTCGCCAAAAGCAAAACTCATTAATTTTAACATGCTCACCACCGGACATCAGCCACGTGTTCGGCAAGGGCTGGCTGCGCCCCGGAGCAAATACCCCTACAGTGCGGCCTGAACTTGTTCCGGAGAAAGTCGTGCCAACCCTGTTACGCCCGCTGGAGTGCTCACGCGAGCTCCCGCTTTACGGCAGCGCGCCGACCCGGCTGGCCGAAGCGTCCGCCGCCGCCGCATTGCCGCCGCACACGCTGATGCAGCGCGCCGGCTTGGCCACGGCGCGGCTGGCGCTGGCGCTGGCGCCCCATGCGCGCACCATCTGGATCGCCGGCGGCCCTGGCAACAACGGCGGCGACGGGCTGGAGGCGGCCATGCACCTGCGGCGCTGGGGCCTGAACCCGGTCGTCACTTGGCTCGGCAGCCCCGAACAGGCGCCGGCCGACGCCCTGGCGTCCTGGCAGCGCGCGCGCGACGCCGGCGTGTGCTTTGCCGAGCAACCGCCCGCCGATCTGCAAGCGCAGGATCTGTGCATCGACGCCCTGCTCGGCCTCGGCGCCGCCCGCGCGCCCTCGGGGCGCATGGCCGATTGGCTGCGCCTGTTGCACGCCGGGCCGGCGCCGCTGCTGGCGGTCGACCTGCCCACAGGGCTGGACGCCGACACCGGCGCGCTGCACGAATTGCCGCCCGAGGGCGGCGCCCGCCGCGCGGCAGCTTCCGGAGCCGGCCTGCCCGCACGCCACACCCTGAGCCTGCTGACCCTCAAGCCGGGACTGTTCACCGCACAGGGCCGCGACGCCTGCGGCCAGATCTGGTTTAACGACTTGGGTATCGCCCCCGCCGAGCCGCCCACGGCCTGGCTGAGCGGCGCGCCCCAGCCGACGCCGCGTCCGCACGCCAGCCACAAGGGCAGCCACGGGGACGTAGCTGTGATTGGCGGCGAAACGGCGGCAGGCAGCCCCAGCGCCATGGCCGGCGCGGCGCTGCTGGCCGCGCGCGCCGCGCTGCACGGCGGCGCCGGGCGGGTTTATGTGGGCTTGCTGGGCGAGTCGGGCCCGCGCTGCGACGTGGCCCAGCCCGAGCTGATGTTCCGCGCCCCGGCGGCGTTGCCGCTGGCCGAGTTGACCGTGGTGTGCGGCTGCGGCGGCGGCACGGCGGTGGCGGCGCTGCTGCCGCAGGCGCTGGACGCCGCGCCCCGGCTGGTGCTGGACGCCGACGCGCTGAACGCCCTGGCGCGACGCGGCGCGGCGCTGACGCCCCGCCTGCGCGAGCGCGCCGCGCGCGGCTGGGCCACGGTGCTGACGCCACACCCGCTGGAAGCCGCGCGTCTGCTGGGCGCCGACGCCGCCGACGTGCAGCACAACCGCCTGGCCGCCGCGCAGTCGCTGGCCGAGGGCTTTCAGGCGGTGGTCGTGCTCAAGGGCTCGGGCAGCGTCATCGCCGCGCCGGGCCAGGTGCCGCGCATCAACCCCACCGGCAATGGCCGCCTGGCCACCGCCGGCACGGGCGACGTGCTGGCCGGCCTGATCGGCGCCCGGCTGGCCGGCGGCCTGCCCGCGCTGGAAGCCGCCTGCGCCGCCGCGCACCAGCACGGCGCCGTCGCCGACTGCCGGGACGACGGCGCGGCGCTCACGGCCAGCGAGCTGGCGCGGGCGTTGAGGCCGTAGTTTTCACCCCCGCCCGACGAACGGCATCTTGGTCGCCATCACGGTGTGGAACAGCACGTTGGCCTCCGGCGGCAGGCTGGCCATGTAGAGCACCGACTGGCCGACGATGGCCACGTCGATCATCGGTTCGGCGGCGATGCCGCCGTGGGCCTGGGGCACGCCACGCGCCATGCGCGCCGCCAGTTCGGTGACGGCGTTGCCGATGTCGATCTGGCCCACCGCGATGTCGTGCTGGCGGCCATCGAGCGCGGCGGCCTTGGTCAGCCCCGTCACGGCGTGCTTGGTGGCGGTGTAGGCGATGGAGTCGGGCCGTGGCGCGTGCGCCGAGATCGAGCCGTTGTTGATGATGCGCCCGCCGCGCGGCTGCTGCGCCTTCATCACGCGGAACGCCGCTTGCAGGCAATAGAACATGCCGCTGAAATTGACGTCGACCACGCCGCGCCACTGTTCGGACGTGAGGTCCTCGATGGGCACGTTCGGCTGGCTGCGACCGGCGTTGTTGAACAGCAAATCGACGCGGCCAAAGCGGCGCACGGCGCGCTCGAACAGCGCCGCCACGGCGGCGGGATCGGTGACGTCGGTGGGCACGGCCAGCACGCGCTCGCCGCCGCCGCTGGTCTGCGCCACTTCGTGCAAGGGTTCGGGACGGCGCCCAGCCAGCACCACGCGCCAGCCCGCGCCCAGCAGCGCCAGCGCCGCCGCGCGGCCAATACCGGTGCCGGCGCCGGTGACCACGGCCACTTTGGAGGACGACATGCTGTCCATGAACCCGCCTTTCAGCGCCGCGACTTGGGCGACTTCTTGCCCTTGACCTTGGCCGCTGCTTTCTTGACCGCCGCTTTCAGCGCCTGGATGGCCGAGGGCCGCGTGGCGTCGCGCTGCTGGCGGGCGGCGCGCTTGGCGGCGGCCTTGGCCGGCTGGCCGCGCTCGCCCCGGGGTTCCGCGCCCTTGTCGCGCGGCGCGCGCGCGTTCTCGCCTTCTTCGCGCACCAGGCGGAAGTCGATCTTGCGCCCGTCCAGGTCCACCCGGCTGACCTGCACCCGCACCCGCGTGCCGATGGCGTAGCGGATGCCGGTGCGCTCGCCGCGCAGTTCCTGGCGGATTTCGTCGAAGCGGAAGTACTCGCCACCCAGTTCGGTGATGTGCACCAACCCCTCGACGTACAGGTTCTCCAGCGTGACGAACAGGCCGAAAGTGGTGACGGCGGTGACGACGCCAGCGTATTCCTCGCCCAGGTGCTCCTTCATGTACTTGCACTTGAGCCAGGCCTCGACGTCGCGGCTGGCCTCGTCGGCGCGGCGCTCGTTAGCGCTGCAATGCAGACCGGCGGCTTCCCAGGCTTGCAGCTCGGGGGAGCGCTTGAGCGACGGCTCGCGCTCGCCCTGCTGGCGCGCGGCGCTGATTTTTTGCAGGCGGACCTTGAGCTTTTCGTGCGCCTCGCCGGGCGTGGGCAGGGCCGGCAGATGGTATTTGCGCTGCTCCAGGATGGCCTTGATGACGCGGTGCACCAGCAGGTCGGGGTAGCGCCGGATCGGGCTGGTGAAGTGCGTGTAGGCCTCGTACGCCAGGCCGAAGTGGCCGCTGTTGACGGGCGTGTAGATGGCCTGACTCATCGAGCGCAGCAGCATGGCGTGGATCTGCTCCGCGTCGGGCCGCTCCTTGGTGGCCTCGGCGATGCGCTGGAACTCGGCGGGCACGGGCGTTTCGCTGATCGACAGCCCCAGGCCCAGGGTCTTGAGGTAGGCGCGCAGCAGTTCCACCTTCTCCGGCGTCGGGCCTTCGTGCACCCGGTACAGGCCGGGCTGCTTGCCCTGCTGCAAGAAGTCGGCGCTGCACACGTTGGCGGCCAGCATGCATTCCTCGATCAGCCGGTGCGCGTCGTTGCGCGTGCGCGGCACGATTTTCTCGATGCGACCCGCCTCGTCGCAGACGATCTGCGTCTCCGCGGTGTCGAAGTCCACCGCGCCGCGCGCCGCGCGCGACTTGAGCAGGGCGCGGTAGACGTCGTGCAGGTGCAGCAAATCCGGCACGCGCGCCTTGCGGCGCGCCGCTTCCGGCCCGCGCGTGTTGACCAGGATGGCCGCCACCTCGGTGTAGGTGAAGCGCGCATGGCTGTGCATCACCGCCGGGTAGAACTGGTAGGCCGTGACCTCGCCCTGCTCCGACACCAGCATGTCGCACACCATGCACAGGCGGTCCACGTCGGGGTTGAGCGAGCACAGGCCGTTGCTCAGTTTTTCCGGCAGCATGGGGATGACGCGGCGCGGAAAGTACACGCTGGTGGCGCGGTCGTAGGCGTCGGTGTCGATCGGGCTGCCGGTGCGCACGTAGTAGCTGACGTCGGCAATGGCCACCAGCAGCCGCCAGCCGTTGGGCTTCTTGCCGCGCCCGCTAACGACGGCGGGCTCACAGTACACCGCGTCGTCGAAGTCGCGCGCGTCCTCGCCGTCGATGGTGACCAGCGGCACATCGGTCAGGTCCACGCGGCCCTTGCGGTCGGCGGGGCGCACGGTGTCGGGCAGCACCCGCGCCTCGCCGATGGCGGCCTGAGAGAACTCGTGCGGCACGCCGTATTTGCGCACCGCGATTTCGATCTCCATGCCGGGGTCGTCGATCTCGCCCAGCACCTCTTTCACGCAGCCCACCGGCTGGCCGTACAGCGCCGGCGGCTCGGTCAGTTCCACCACCACCACCTGGCCCGGTTTGGCGGCGCCGATGGCGGTCTTGGGAATCAGCACGTCCTGGCCGTAGCGCTTGTCCTCGGGCGCCACCAGCCAGATGCCGCCTTCGCTCAGCAGGCGGCCAATGATCGGGTGCGGCGGGCGCTCCACGATCTCCAGCACGCGGCCCTCGGGGCGACCGCGTCGGTCGTGCCGCGCGATGCGCACCTTGACGCGGTCGCGGTGCAGCACCGCGCGCATCTCGCCCGGGGGCAGGTAGATGTCCGGCTCGCCGTCGTCGCGCGCCACGAAACCGTGGCCGTCGCGGTGGCCTTGCACCGCGCCTTCAATTTCATCCGGCAGGTTGCCGGAAAGTTCAGTTTTTTTAATGTACAATTCGAAGTTCCTGATGCCCAGGTGGCGGAATTGGTAGACGCACTAGTTTCAGGTACTAGCGCCGAGAGGCGTGGAGGTTCGAGTCCTCTCTTGGGCACCAACTCATATCTATAAAAGGCATCGCGCCTGATTATCAGTCGCGATGCGACTCAAAGCCACCCTCGGGTGGCTTTTTTCTTGCAGCCACCGATCAAAGCCTGTTTGCGATCTCAGCAGGCCCGCGTTGGGCCGCAATCGAGATAAGTTGGTGGCCAAGGCGCGCCGCACGGGCTGCCCGCCCGTGCAAGCGACTTGGGCGCCAAATCGCCCGATTTCGGCCCAACCCGAAGGGCAGATACCTTTTCGGGCGGTCTGCGGCGTTGCAAATCCTCGCCATAGCATGGCTATGGCGAGGATTTGCGTCTTGCATCCCATCCCGAAAAGGTGTCTGCGCGGACCTTCTGAGATCGTAAACAGGCTCTCAGCGCGGCGCTTCACACCGGTACCCCCACCAGATCATGCCCCTGCGCGCCGACGATGCGCGCGCGCGTGAACTCGCCGGCCTTCAGCGTCTTGCTGGCCTTTTCGGGCGGCAGCAACTGCACGGTGCCGTCGATCTCGGGCGCGTCGGCGTAGCTGCGGCCCACGCCGCCGCGCCGGCCCAGCGCGGACGCCGAATCGACCAGCACCTGCATCGTCGCGCCGATGCGCTCGCGCAGCTTGGCGGCGGACACCTCCTCGGCCACGGCCATGAAGCGCGCGCGGCGCTCTTCGCGCACCTCGGTCGGCAGCATGCCGGGCAACTGGTTGGCGGCGGCGCCGGCCACCGGCGAATAGGCAAAGCAGCCGGCGCGGTCGATGCGCGCGGCGCGCACGAACGCCAGCAAGTGCTCGAACTCCTCCTGCGTCTCGCCCGGAAAGCCGGCGATGAAGGTGGAGCGGATCACGATCTGGGGGCACAGCTCGCGCCAGCGGGCGATGCGCGCCAGGTTCTGCTCGCCGCTGGCCGGGCGCTTCATGCGCCGCAGCACGTCGGGGTGGCTGTGCTGAAAAGGCACGTCGAGGTAGGGCAGCACCCGGCCCTCGGCCATCAACGGCACTACCTCGTCCACGTGCGGATATGGGTAGACGTAGTGCAGCCGCACCCAGGCGCCGTGCGGCTCGGCCAGCTCGGCCAACTGGCGCACCAGCTCCAGCATGCGGGTCTTGACCGGGCGGCCATCCCAGAAGCCGGTGCGGTATTTGACGTTCACGCCGTAGGCGGCGGTGTCCTGGCTGACGATCAGCAGCTCCTTCACGCCGCCTTCCAGCAGCGCGCGCGCCTCCGTCAGCACGTCGCCGACCGGGCGGCTCACCAAGTCGCCGCGCAGCGACGGGATGATGCAGAACGTGCAGTGGTGGTTGCAGCCCTCGCTGATTTTCAGGTAGGCGTAGTGGCGCGGCGTCAGCTTCAGGCCGGCGACGCCGAACGCGCCCGGCACCAGGTCGATGAACGGATCGTGCGGCTTGGGGCAATGCTGGTGTACCGCGTCCATCACCTGCTGCGTGGCGTGCGGACCGGTAACGGCCAGCACCGACGGGTGCAGGTGCCGGACCAGGTTCTCGGCCTGGTCGCCGCCGGTGGTTTTGGCGCCCAGGCAGCCGGTGACGATGACCTTGCCGTTGACCGCCAGCGCCTCGCCGATGGTGTCCAGGCTTTCCTTGACGGCCTCGTCGATGAAGCCGCAGGTGTTGACGATGACCAGATCCGCGCCCTCGAAGGTCTTGCTGGTCTGGTAGCCCTCGGCGGCGAGCTGGGTCAGGATCAGTTCCGAATCGGTCAATGCCTTGGGGCAACCCAGACTGACGAAGCCGATGCGCGGAGGCGTCGGCGTGGTGGTTTCACTCATGATCAAAAAATTTTCCGCCGACGCACACGCGCCGGCTGACAGGGGGAAGGCGCGCCCGTCAGGGCTTGACGCCGAAGGCGCCCAGCACCTGCTGGGTCTGGCGCGTCATCTGTTCCTGCATTTGCAGGAACATGTTCTTGCTTTGTTCCAGGTAGCTGCTCATCAGGCCTTGCATCATGGACGACTGCATGTGCAGGAACTGGGTCCACAATTCCGGCGACAGGCCCTGGGACTGCTCGGCCAGCTTGGTCTGGACGTCCATGAAGGACTGGATGTTCTTGTCCAGGTACGCGCCCATGAAGCCCTGCATGGCGTGGCCGTAGAAGCGGATGATGTTGGCCAGCATCGCCTCGGAGAACATCGGCGCGCCGCCGGCCTCCGCTTCCAGGATGATTTGCAGCAGGATGCTGCGCGTCAGGTTCTCGCCGGTCTTGGCGTCGCGCACCACGAAGGGCGCGTGGCGCATCACCAGATCGCGCACCTGCGCCAGGGTGACGTAGGTCGAGCTCTCGGTGTCGTAGAGCCGCCGGTTGGGGTACTTCTTGATGACCCGCTCCGACGTCTTGTCTTGGGACGCGCTGGCCGCCGCCTGGTCTGACGGCGCTGGGGTTCTGGTGCGACTCATCGGTTTTTTGAATGCTTCGTTAAGAGGTGTTGCACTGTAGCGGGCCATTGTAGGCCTCGGCGAACATCTCTGGGCACGTGCTGGTGCGGCCCAAAACCGGCCTGGAAAAGCCGAAACGAAATTGGTAGGCGCGATTGGACTCGAACCAACGACCCCCACCATGTCAAGGTGGTGCTCTAACCAGCTGAGCTACGCGCCTGTACGAAGATTCGAACTACGCAGTATAGCAGAAGACTGTCGGCCACCTCATCGGCGACGAGCAACTCGCACCCCGGTCACGTCCTTGACCATGCCCAGCACCTGCGTCAGGCGACGCGTGTCGCTGACCTCGACGGTGAAGGTCATGCGGGCCCAGCCCTTGACGGACTGCGTCTGCACGCCGATGACATTCATCTTCTCGCGCGCGAACACGTCCGAGATGTCGCGCAGCAGCCCCTGGCGGTCCACCGCCTCCACCGCCACGTCGACCGGGTAGGCCGGCGCGTGCCCGCTGGCGGGGGCGCCCCAGGCGACGTCGATGATGCGCTCGGGCTCGCGCGCCAGCAGATCGCGCAGCGTCGGGCAGTCGCGCCGGTGCACGCTGACGCCGCGCCCGCGCGTGACGAAGCCGACGATGTCGTCCGGCGGCGCCGGCTTGCAGCAACGCGCCGCCTGCGTCAGCAGCGAATCCATGCCCACCACCAGCACGCCGCCAGCGCCCGCGCTGGCGCCGCGCTGCTTGCGCAGCAGCACCTGGGCGTCGGCATCGGGCGCGGGCGCGGGCGGATGCAGCACGGTTTCGATGCTGCGCAGCGACAGCTCGTCCTTGCCCACGGTCTCGAACAGCGCATCGGGCGTCTTGAAGCCGAGTTGGTCGGCCAGGTGCTCCAGCGAAACGGCGGTGCGCCCTTCGCGCTGCAACAGCTTTTCGACCATCTCGCGGCCACGGGCAATGGTTTCGCGCGTGTGCTGAGCGTTGAACCAGGCGCGCGCCTTGGACTTGGCGCGCGTGGAGGCCAGGTAGCCCAGCTCGGGATTCAGCCAGTCGCGCGACGGGCCGCCTTCCTTGGCGGTGACGATTTCCACCGTCTGGCCGTTCTTGAGGGCCGTGTTCAGCGGCACCATGGCGCCATCGACGCGCGCGCCCCGGCAGCGGTGGCCCAGCTCGGTGTGCACGCTGTAGGCGAAGTCCACCGGCGTGGCGCCGGCGGGTAGCTCGACGATGGAGGCGTCGGGCGTGAGCACGTAGATGCGGTCGTCGAACAGGCCGTAGTGCGCGCCGCCGCCCGACAGGTCGCGTTCCCAGGCCAGCAGCTGGCGCAGCACCGCGATCTTGGCGTCGTAGTCGCTGGCGGCGGACACGCCGGCATAGCCCTTGGTGCCGGCCTCCTTGTAGGCCCAGTGCGCGGCCACGCCATGCTCGGCATGCTGGTGCATCTGGTGCGTGCGGATCTGGATTTCCCAGGCCTTGCCGTCGGCGTCGCGCACCACGCTGTGCAGCGACTGGTAGCCGTTGACCTTAGGCCGGGCGATGTAGTCATCGAACTCGCCCGGCACCTGCGTGTAGTGCTGGTGCACCCAGGACAGGGTGGCATAGCACTCGTCCACCGTGTTGACCAGCACGCGCAGGGCGCGCACGTCGAACACCTGGTCGAAGTTCAAATCCTTGCCGCGCATCTTGCGCACGATGCTGCTGATGTGCTTGGGCCGGCCGCTGACTTCGGCGTGCAGTCCCTGGGCACGCAGCGCCTGTTCGATCTCGGCGCGCCGCTGCTCCAGCGCGGCCTCGCGCTCGACGCGCTTTTCCTCCAGCAGCCCCGCCACCTGCTTGTAGGTGTCGGGCTCCTGGAAGCGGAAGATCAGGTCTTCCATTTCCCACTTGATCTGCCAGATGCCGAGCCGGTTGGCCAGCAACGCGAACACCTCGTGCGACTCGCGCAGCAGGCCGGCCGGCAGCAGCTTGCGGGCGGCGGCGCAATGGCGCAGCGTTTGCAGGCGCGAGGCCAGGCGCAGCAGCACCACGCGCAGGTCGCGGCTGAAGGCCAGCAGCATCTTGCGCACGTACTCGGTCTGCTGCCCGGCCTGCTCGGAATCCACCGGGTGGTTCTGCCGACTGGCGAGCGAGCGCTTTTGCACCTCTTCGAGCTTGAAGGTTTCCAGCGCCAGCCGGGCGAAGTTCTCGCCGAACGCCTTGCCGATGACCTCGTCCGGGCGGCTGAGCTGGCCGCAGGCGTAGCTAAGGTAGGCCGCCGCCTGCACCGATTCGGAACCGCCGATGTCGGCCAGGATGTCGGCCATCGCGTCGGCGTGCGCCAGCACGTCCTCGCCGGCACCGGTGACCTCGCCTTCCAGCAGCGGCGCGGCAAAGGCGCGCGCGCGCTGGCGGATACCGGCCACCTCCGGCGGGCTGGCGGCGGAGGCGGCGGCGACGACGTCGGACACCCGTCCGGCGGAACTGGCGTTCAAGGAAGGAGAAGACTTCATTCCAGCAAGAAATCAAGTACCACGTCGGTCTGTGGCGCCGCCACCAGCGTGGGCGCATGGCCGACGCCGGCGAATTCCACCGCGCGGGCGCGCGGCCCGCGCCCGCCCATGGCCTGAATGGCGGCGGGCGTCAACAGGTCGGATTGGGCGCCGCGCAGCACCAGGGTGGCGGCGCTGACCCGGTCGTAGAGCCGCCACAGCGCGGCCTCGCCCCGGGCGCTGGCCTCGCGCGTGACGGCGGCGAAAGGTACGGCGATGGCCGGGTCGTAGTGCAAGCGCCAGCCGCCCGCGGGCAGCGCGCGCAGCATGGGCCGCGACAGGGCCAGCCACTGGTCATCGGTGTGCGGGCCGAAGCCCTGGAAGTTCAGGCGCAGGGCGGCGACGGCTTCGGCCTCGGTGGCAAACGTGCCGGCCTGGCCCAGGTACTGGCCGATGCGCTCCAGCGCCGCCCACTCGATGGCCGGGCCGACGTCGTTGAGCACCAGCCGCCGGATGGGCGCCGGCAGCGGCAGGCCGGGCGTGCCGGCCAGGGCCATGCCGATCAACCCGCCCATGCTGGTGCCGACCCAGTCGAGGCTGCCGATGGCGGCCTGCCCGTGCAGCGCGCCCAGCAGGGCCAGCATGTCGGCCACGTAGGTCGGGACCTGGTAGTCCATCGGGTCGGGCAGCCAGTCGCTTTCACCACGACCCGCCACGTCGGGGCAGGCCACGCGCAGCGGCTGGCCCAGCGCGGCGGCGCGGTCCAGCAGCGCGCGTGCCAGCGCGTCGAAGTCGCGGCCCTGGCGCGACAGGCCATGCACGCACACCACCAGGTGCGGCGCGCGCCCGTCGCCCCATTGCCACCACGCCATGCGGTGGCCGCCGGCGGTGTCGGGACAGAGAACGTGGCGGAGTGTCGGTTCGACCATGGCGATTTCAGTTGTCCGTGCTTTGGCAACGTCAGCCTATCGTAAGGCAAAGCCATTGACGCAACGGTACGTGCGGACATTGAAGCCCAGCGCCGGCGGGCCCCAAAAACCTCTGTCCAAGTGGCGACATCCCATCTCAGCCACGAAACATCACTGATTACGGAGAGCGTTGCGGTCTTAATTTACGTTACGGACAGCACCCTAACAAAAAGTAAAAACCGTGACGTAGTGAACAAATCAGGCAACTTTTCATAACTTCTGGGGATACTATGAGGTCACAATGTCTATGTTACAAAACATTTGGACTGAAGACCAAAGAGACTAAAGGCTCCAATGAACCAAGCAGCTTACCGTGCCCGCAAGGTTGTCGTCATGGATGACGACGTGCGCATCTGCGACTTGCTGCGCCGTTACCTGACCCAAGAGGGCTTCGAAGTCATTGCCGCCGAGAACGCCGAGGCGTTGTCGCGCGCGCTAATGCGCAGCAGCGTGGATCTGATCGTGCTCGACCTGATGATGCCCGGCGAAGACGGCCTGTCGGTGTGCCGGCGCCTGCGCGCCGCCGGCGACAAGACGCCCATCATCATGCTGACCGCCAAGGGCGAGGACGAGGACCGCATCGTTGGCCTTGAAGTGGGCTCCGACGACTACCTGAGCAAGCCCTTCAACCCGCGCGAGTTGCAGGCGCGCATCCACGCCGTGCTGCGCCGCCGCCCGGCGCAGGAAGCACCGGGCGCGCCCGCGGCCGAGACCGAAGTGATCACTTTCGGTCCGTTCCAGTTCGACTTGGCGGCCCGCACGCTGCGCAGGAACGGCGAAGAGATCATGCTCACCACCGGCGAGTTCGCCATGCTGAAGGCGCTGGTGCGCCATCCGCGCCAGCCGCTGTCGCGCGAGAAGCTGGCGCAACTGGCGCGCGGGCGCGCCTTCGAGCCCTTCGACCGCAGCCTGGATGTCCAGATTTCCCGCCTGCGCAAGCAGATTGAGCAAGACGCCGCCATTCCCAGGTATATCCAGACCGTGTGGGGTGTTGGCTACGTTTTTGTGCCGGACGCCAATTGACGACCTCTCCGCCACAAGGCCGCGGGCGCGGCCGTTCCTCCCGAACCGCCAGTGCGCCCATGCCCGTCACTGCGGATTTCGATGCTGATGAATCCATCATCACCGTCTTTGGGCTACCCGATTCGATGTACCCGGTGTCGGAGCAGGACGCCAGGCAAGGGCGTCGCCGCCGGCTCGGCCTCGGCCTGTTCTGGCGCACCCTGCTGCTGCTGCTGCTGCTGCTGCTGGGCAGCGCCCTCGGCTGGTACCAGCTGTTTCGCACGCTGGAGTACGAGCCGCGCGCCATCGACAATGCGCACCAGGTGGCCTCGCTGGTCAGCTTGGCGCGCGCGGCGCTGACCACCTCCGACGGCATCGCCCGCGTCGCGCTCATCAAGACACTGGCCAGCCAGGAACAGGTCAACATCCTGCCGCGCGAACGGGGCGACACTTTCGATCCGTTCGCCCAGACCCGGCTGGAGCGGCGCATTAGCAACGAATTGGTCACGAGCCTGGGGCCCGACACGGTAGTGGCCAGCAGCGTCAACGGCAAGCCCGGCCTGTGGGTCGGCTTCTCGGTCGCGCGCGACGCCTACTGGCTGCAAATGGAACGCTCGCGCATCGGCACGCTGTTGGGCGGCAGCGTCTGGGCGCTGTGGCTGGCGGTGCTGGCCGCGCTGTCGCTGCTCGGCGCGCTGGCGCTGGCGCGGCTGATCACCCTGCCGCTGCGCCGGCTGGCGGTGGCCGCCGCGCACGTGCGCGAGGGCGACTACCAGCAGCGGCTGGACGAAAACGTCAGCGCCAACGAAATCCGCGCCGTCAACATCGGCTTCAACCGCATGGCCGACCAGTTGGGCCGGGTCGAGCGCGAGCGCACCGAAATCCTGGCCGGCGTCTCGCACGATTTGCGCACGCCGCTGGCGCGCCTGCGCCTGGAAACCGAGATGAGCGTGCCCGACCTCGAGGTGCGCAACCTGATGGCCTCCGACATCGAGCAGGTGGACATCATCATCGAGAAATTCCTCGACTACGCGGGGCCCGACCGCGCCGCGTTGCAAGTACTGCCGCTGGCCGATCTGGCGCGTGCCTGCGCGCAGCCCTTCGCCATACGTGACGACATGCGGGTGCAGATCAGCATTCCCTCCGACCTGTACGTGATCGGCGACGAGATCGAACTGGCGCGCGCGTTGACCAACCTGCTGGAAAACGCCCGCTGCTACGGCCGCACGCCGGGCACCAACGTCACCCGCGTGAGCATCGCGGCCCAAGCGCGCGACCGCATGGTCACGCTGCGCGTGCGCGACCACGGCCCCGGCGTGCCGGCGGACCAGTTGAGCAAGCTCACGCGCCCGTTCTACCGGGGCGACGCCGCCCGCACTTCGGCCAGCGGCACCGGCCTGGGCCTGGCCATCGTCGCCAAAGTGGTGCGCCACATGGGCGGCCAGCTGGAGTTCGGCAACAGTTCCAGCGGCGGCCTGGTGGCGGTGATTCACCTGCCGCAGGCGCCGGAGCAGCCGTCCACAGAGCAGTGAAGCCATCGCACAGCCCGCGCGTGGCCGTGGTCGGCGCCGGCTGGGCCGGGCTGGCGGCGGCGGTGCGCGCCGTCGGGCGCGGCGGTCAGCTCACGCTGCTGGAGGCCGCCCGCGCCCCCGGCGGACGGGCGCGCAGCGTGTCGCTGGCCGTGCCCGGCGGCGACACGCTGCGGGCCGACAACGGCCAGCACATCCTGCTCGGCGCCTACACCGCCACCCTGGGGCTGATGCGCGAAATCGGCGTCGATCCCGACCAGGTGCTGCGACGCCTGCCGCTGACCCTGCGCTACCCCGACGGCAGCGGCTTGGCCCTGCCGCGCCTGCCCGCGCCGCTGAACGCGGCGGCGGGCATCCTGACGGCGAGCGGCTGGCACTGGGCCGAGCGCCTGGCCTTGCTGCGCGCCGCCGCCAGCTGGCGGCGCGAGCACGCCGAGCGAACCGTGGCCGAGCTGTGCGCTACGCTGCCGGCGCGCGTGCGGCGCGACTTCATTGAGCCGCTGTGCGTGGCCGCGCTCAACACCCCCGTGGCCGAAGCCAGCGCCCAGGTGTTCCTGCGCGTGCTGCACGACGCGCTGCTCGGCCCGCCCGGCAGCGCCGACCTGCTGCTGCCCGCCGTCGGTCTGGGCGAGCTGCTGCCCGAACCCGCGCTGCGCTGGTTGCGCGCACGCGGCGCCGACGTGCGCCTAGGCCAGCGGGTGCGCGCGCTGCACTGGCAGGCGCCGCACTGGCGCATCGACGATGAATGCTTCGACCACGTCGTGCTGGCCCTGCCCGCGCCCGCCGCCGCCCAGGTGCTGGCAGCCAGCGCCGGCGCCGCCCCGCCGCCGTTGGCCGAGGCCCTGCACCGCTGGCGCGCCGACGCCGCCGCGCTGCGCCACGAAGCCATCGCCACCGTCTTTGCGCTGACTGACACGAACCAGCGTGCCGCGCCCTGGCCGGTGCCGGTGCTGGCCCTGCGCTCGAACGATGGCGCGCCGGCCCAGTTCGTGTTCGATCTCGGCGCGCCGGCTTTCGCGGCCAGCGCCGCGTCGGCGCACAGCCGCCTGCTGGCCTTCGTCGCCAGCGCCGCCCGCCTCGACGGCGCGACGCTGACCGCCGCCGTGCTGCGCCAGGCGCGAACGCAACTGGACCAGACCGTCCAGCCGCTGCGCACCGTGATCGACAAGCGCGCCACCTTCGCCTGCACGCCCGGCCTGCACCGCCCGCCCATGCGCATCGCCCCCGGCCTGCTGGCCTGCGGCGACCACATCGCCGGCCCTTACCCCGCCACATTGGAAGGCGCCGTGCGCAGCGGTTTGCAGGCCGCCGAGACGCTCCGTTAGAATTGACACTTCTGTTCCCGCCGCGGGTGTAGTTCAATGGCAGAACGGCAGCTTCCCAAGCTTCATACGAGGGTTCGATTCCCTTCACCCGCTCCATCCTGAGTCCATGCTGATCCGTCTGCTGGCGCTCCTGTTGGTGGGTCTGCTCAGCCTGGAGGCGCTGGCGCAGGACTGCCCGCCACCCTTGCAGGTCCCCACTCAGGCCGAACTCACCCGGCTGGAGCGCGACGCGCGCGACCGGGGCTTTCTGTGGAGCATCGACAAGGGCGGCGTCACCTCGTACCTGTACGGCACGCTGCACGTGCAAAAGCGCGACTGGCTCGGCCCCGGCCCGCGTCTGCGCCAGGCGCTGCAATCGGCCACGGCGTTGGCCCTGGAGCTGGACTTGAGCGACCCCGAGGCGCTCCGGCAACTGAGCGCGCCGCCCGCCGATATCCCCCGTTTCACCCTACCCGAGGCGCTGCGCCAGCGCCTGCGCGCGCGCATGCGCTCCGAATGCGTCGATGCCGGCATCGAACAGGCCTTGCAGGCGCAGGCGCCACAGATGCAGTTGGCCGCGCTGGAACTGCTGGCGGCGCGGCGCGACGGCCTGGAAGCCGCGTTCGGCAGCGAAATGACGCTGGCCGCCGCTGCGCGCGCCCTGGGCAAGCCGGTGCATGGGCTGGAAACCGTGGCCGAGCAGTTGCGGGCATTGCAACCGGCCACCGAGGCCGAGTCGGCGCAATTGATCGCGCAGGGCCTGGACGAACTGGACAGCGGCGCCGGACGCCGCGTGATGGCGCGCCTGGCCGCCGCCTGGTCGGCCAGCGATGCCGACACCCTGCGGCGCTACGAGGCTTGGTGCGACTGCCTGCACACCGACGCCGCCCGCGCCCAGATGAAGCGCCTGCTGGACGACCGCAACCTGCTGCTGGCCGAGCGCATCGACGCGCTGCACGCCAGACAAGGCCCGCTGCTGATCGGCGTCGGCGCCCTGCACCTGTTCGGCCCCGCCGGCCTGCCCCGGCTGCTGCAAGGGCGGGGATTCACGGTAACGCGGGTGTTTTAACGCGCCAACCGGGTGTTCAATCCACCTGAGCACCAGAACGCTTGACCACACTTTCATAGCGCGCCCGTTCCCGCGCCATGAACTGGCCGAACTGCTCTGGCGTGGTCGGCACCGGCTCGGCCATCAACTGGGCGAAGCGCTTCTGCGTCGCGGGCGCGCGCAGCGCCGCGGTGAAGGCGGCGTTGAGTCGGGCGATCGCCTTGCGCGGCGTGCCCGCCGGCGCCACCAGGCCCCACCAGGTATCGACCTCGAAGCCCGGGAGCGTCTCGGCCATGGCCGGCACGCCGGGCAGCAGCGGCGAGCGCCTGGCGGTGGTCACGGCCAGCGGCTTGAGCCGGCCCGACTGGATGTTGGCCGCCGCCGTGGCCAGGTTGTCGATGTTGAAGTCCACCTGCCCGGACAGCAGCGCCAGTTGCGCCGGGCTGCCGCCGTTGTAGGGGATGTGCACCACGAAAATGTCCGCGCCCTGCTTGAACATCTCGCCGGCCAGGTGCCCCGCCGAGCCGTTGCCGCCGGAGCCGTAGTTGAGCTGGCCGGGGTGCTTCCTGGCGTAGGCGATCAGGTCGGCCAGGGTGTCGATGCGCCGGCGCCGGACGCTGTCCGCGTTCATCACCAGCACGTTGGGCACGCGCGCCATCTGGGTGATAGGCGCGAAGTCCTTGCCGGCGTCGAACGGCATGTTGCGAAACAGCCAGGGATTGATGGCGTGCGTGGCCACCGCGGCGATGCCGATGGTGGCGCCGTCCGGCGCGGCCTTGGCCACCAGTTCGCAACCGATGTTGCCGCCCGCGCCCGGCTTGTTCTCGACGATCACCGGGCGGCCCAGCGCGTCCCCGGCCTGTTCGGCCAGCACGCGGGCGGTCAGGTCCAGCGGACCGCCCGCCGCGTAGGGCACGATCAGCCGAATCGGCAGGCCCGCGCCCCCGGCCCGGGCCGCGAGGCTGGCCGGCAGGGCGAGCGTGCCAAGGAGCAGGGAGCGCCGTTGCATCAGCCGCGATGCTTGTCGGCCTCGCTGGTGAAGGCGTCGGCGTAGAACTCCTCGTCCGGCAGGCCGGCCCGATGAACGTAGTCCTTGTGCGCCGAATCGACCACGATGGGCGCGCCGCAGGCGTAGACCTGGTGACCGGACAGGTCGGAAAAATCCTCCAGCACGGCGCGGTGCACGAAGCCGGTGCGGCCGCGCCAGCCGTCCTCGGGCAGGGCGTCGGACACCACCGGCACGTACTTCAGATGCGGCATCGCGGCCAGCCGGTCCCGGACCCAACCGTCCAGGTACAGATCCCGCGGGCGGCGTCCGCCCCAGTACAGCACGGCGTCGCGCGTGATGCCCATGAACTGCATGTGCTCGATGATGGCCTTGATGGGCGCAAAGCCGGTGCCCGAGGCCAGCAGGATGATGGGCTTGGGCGATTCGTCGCGCAGGTGAAAGCTGCCGTAAGGCCCCTCGATGCGCAGGATGTCCTTTTCCTTCATGGACGAGAACACCTGGTCGGTGAACTGGCCGCCCGGCATGTGGCGGATGTGCAGCTCCACCATCGGCGCGCCGCTTTCCACCAGCGTGTGCGGCGCGTTGGCCATGCTGTAGCTGCGCCGCGTGCCGTCGGGCAGCACGAACTGGACGTACTGGCCGGCGTGGTACTGGAGGCTCTCGCTCGCCGGCAGCTGCAGCTTCACGCGCATCACGTCGTGCGACAGGCGTTCCAGTTGCGCCACCCGCGCCGGCATTTTCTTGATCGGAAACGCGCCCGCGTGCGTGACCTGGTGCGACTCCAGCACCACGTCGCCGGTGGCATGGGCACAGCAGGTCAGCACGTAGCCCTGGGCCTCGTCTTCCACCGGCAGCGCCTTGGATTGGTGCGGCGTCATCCGCACCGTGCCCGACAGTTTCCTGCACTTGCAGGAGCCGCAGGCGCCGTCCTTGCAGCCGTAGGGCAGGCCGATGCCCTGACGGATGCCGGCGGCCAGCAGGGTTTCCTGCGGCTCGGCGTCGAAGCTGCGGCCGCTGGGCTGTACGGTGATGGTGTAGGTCATGAGTTGGGTATCCTTTGGCGATTCCGGGCCGGTTGCCTGGGTACACACGAAAAGGCCGATTTTGCCTGCTAACGCCTCCCCCGCCGGCGCCCTGCCGGCGCGCTTTCGACGCCCGCGCGTGCTGATCGCCGGCTACGGCGACGTCGGCCAGCGCGTGGCGCGCCTGCTGCCGGCGCGCGTGCGCGTGCTGGCGCTGAACGCCGACGCCGCGCGCGCACCGGCGCTGCGGGCGCAGGGCGTGCAGCCGCTGGCGGGCGACCTGGACGACGCGGCCAGCCTGCGCCGGCTGGCGGGCTTGGCCACCCGCGTCCTCCATCTGGCGCCGCCGCCGGGCGACGGCGCGGGCGATCCGCGCAGCGCGGCGCTGCTGCGCGCCCTGGCGCTGCGCGCCGCGCCGATGGCGCTGGTCTACGGCTCCACTAGCGGCGTGTACGGCGACTGTGGCGGCGCGCTGGTGGCGGAAACGCGGCCCTTGGCGCCCGACACGGCGCGCGCGCGCCGCCGCGTGGCCGCCGAGCAGTCGGCGCGCGCCTTCGGGCGCCTGAGCGGCGCGCGCGTCAGCATCCTGCGCATTCCCGGTATCTACGCCGGCGACCGCACGCCGCGCGAGCGCCTGCTGCGCGGCACGCCGGTGCTGGCGCCGCAAGACGACGTGTTCAGCAGCCACATCCATGCCGACGACCTGGCGCGCGCCTGCATCGCCGCGCTGTGGCGCGGCAAGCCCCAGCGCGTGGTGCACGCCAACGACGACAGCCGCTGGCGCATGGGCGAGTACTTCGATCGGGCCGCCGATCTGGTGGGCCTGCCCAGGCCGCCGCGCATCGACCGCGCCGCCGCGCGCGCGCAGTTGCCGCCGCTGCTGCTGTCGTTCATGAGCGAGTCGCGCCGCCTGGACAACACCCGCCTGAAGCGCGAGTTGCGCCTGCGCCTGCGCTACCCGACGCCGGAAAGCGGGCTGCTCAGTTCAACAACTGATCCGGCGCGGCGTTGAGCCTGGCCAGCGCCTGGCGCGTGGCGCGCACGGTGAGCGATTCGTCTTCCAGCGGCACCAGCAGGCCGGCTTGCAGGTACGCGGCCAGGCGGTGCGTCTGCGCCAGATAGCTTTTGCCGGCGCCGCTGGCCAGCAGGTGCAGGTGGCCGCGCGCGCTGCGCCAGACGTACTGCACCTGGGTCCCGGCGCCCTGGTGTTCGAGCGCGAACCAACCGCCCAGCTCCAGTTCCCGCGTCCACCGCAGCAGGCCTTCGCTGGGCTGCGCGCCGCCAGAGACGATGACTTCCGGCGCCTGGCCGGCGACGTCGAACAGCATCTCGATCATGCCGGTGTCGAGCAGCAGCTCGCCTTCCGGGTCGCCGGTGACCACGTCTTCCAGTTCGGCCAGCGTGCGTCCCAACTGGTCCAGGGTGGAGGGCGACAGGCCCTCGGCGCTGGAGACGAAGGCCTGCATCACGGCGTCGCTGAGCAACTTGATGTGGCCGTCCTGCTCGCCGTCGAGGATGGCCAGCGAAGCCATGCCCTCACGCAGCACGGCGATGATCCCAGCCAAGCTCTGCAACAGGCTGCCGCGCTCGGCGTGGCCGGCGTGCGGGCTGGCGGCCCACAGCAGGTCGGCGCCGGCCTGCTTGAAGCGCAGCGTCTCGACGTGCTGCGGACCGTGGCGCACCGTCGCCAGGGCCAGCACTTCGGACCAGACGTGAAACAGAAATTCGCGCACGTCCTCGTGCACCGCCAGCGGCTCCAGCATGCGGCGCAGCTCGATGGTGTACTGGATCGCCAGCGCCTCCTTCTGCTCGACCTGCTGCGCCAGCGTGGCCGCCTGCCGCACGGCGTCGTTGTCGGTGAGCGAGCGGCCCAGGAATTTGCGGAACTCGCCCAGCACCAGTTGGAACACGCGGTGGCCGGTTTCGGGGTACTGCTCGATCACTTGCACGACGCGCTTGATCTCGCGCTCCAGCCGGCTGCCGCTGATCCGCTCGGCGTCGAAGCCCAGCGCGCAGGCGCCCATGCGGTCGATCAACTGGCGCGCCGGGTGCTGCACCGAGGCGAAGAAGTCCGGCTCGGTCAGCGCCAGCCGCAGCACCGGGATTTGCAGCCGCGCGAACCACACCCGGATCGACGGCGGCAGGCGCTCCTCGGCCAGGATGGCCAGGAACATCAGCGCGACGATTTCGATGATGGCTTTTTCGCTCGGCCGCTCGGCCTGGGCCTTGAGCCCGGCGGCCCGCTGGCGCAGCCGGCCCGCCACGGTGCGCACCTGTTCGGAGGGCATGGGCCGGACGGCGCCGAGGCCGGGCTCGGGCATCAGTTCGGTTTCGACAAACAGCTCGGTCTGCCGGGCCAGCGCGCTGGCCAGCCCCGGCGAGGGCGCGGCGGGCGCGGCGCCGGCGTCGTAGCCGACGAGGCGCTCGCCCAGCAGGCGGCGCAACTGCCCCAGCACGCCCTGGGCCTGTTCGCGCCAGCGCGCCAGCGGCGGCGTCCCGGGGTTCCCGCGGGGTTGTTCCTGGGCAGCGCCCGCCGGGCCGAAGCGGACGAGCTCGCCCGCGCCGCTCGGGGGCGCGCCGACGGGCGACGCCGGACGTCGGCTGCCGGACCGGTCCAGCCGGACCTGTGACTTCAGCTCGATCCTGGCCATGACGCCGTTGTCGATCAGGTAGGCGTTGAGCGCCCGGTACGCCTCGGCCATGCGCCGGGCCAGCAGGTTCTGGATGGCCGGCTGCGCCAGACGCCACATCGGCTGCGTCAGGCCGCAGCCGATCCAGGCCTCGACCAGGCTGGAAGCCAGCGTTTCGGGGCGCAGCACGTCTTGAGCCGGCCAGTCGGCGGTCTGCTCCAGATGGCGGATGCGCAGCTTCAGGTCGCTGATGTCGGCGGCGGCGGCCTCGCTGATGGCGCCGGCCAGCCGGGAGGCGATGATCTTGCGCTCGACCACCGCGTCGTCTTCCAGCGCGAACTGGGGCGGTGGGCCGCCGCCCGCCGCGCCGCTGGCCGCCGGCAGCCGGGTCAGGCCGGCGCGCCAGGCCCGGCGCGCCGCCGCCATCCAGTTCTGCCGCTCGGCGCGAAACCGGCGGTCAGCTTCCAGGGCCAGATGGATTTGCTCGACCGTGGAAGCCTGGACCTCGCCGATCATCAGTCCTTCGAAGCGCGTCTGCACCCCCAGCGCCAGATCGCCGATGCAGCCGTCCAGCGCGTCAACGAAACGCTCGCGCGCCTGTCGCGCCAGGCTGCGCCGGGAGCCGGAAAGGCGTAAGGACATCATGCGCAACCCGTGCGTCTGTGCTCACGCAGTGTGGTAGCCGCCCGACTGGCGTCCCCGCAGGGCTCAAACCACCGCGCCGGAATTCGGGTCGTTCGGATCGCCTTCCTTGCGGCCCGTCTTCACCAGGTCCTCGCGCCGCACGCCCAGCCACATGGCGATGGCCGCCGCCACGAACACCGACGAGTAGATGCCGAACAGGATGCCGATGGTCAGCGCCATGGCGAAGTAGTGCAGCGTCGCGCCGCCGAACAGCAGCATCGACAGCACCATGGCCTGGGTAGAGGCGTGGGTGATGATGGTGCGGCTGATGGTGGAGGTGATGGCGTGGTCGATGACCTGCACCGTGTTCATCTTGCGGTAGCGCCGGAAGCTCTCGCGGATCCGGTCGAAGATCACCACCGACTCGTTGACCGAATAGCCCAGCACCGCCAGCACCGCCGCCAGCACCGCCAGCGAAAACTCCCACTGGAAGAAGGCGAAGAAGCCCAGGATGATGACCACGTCGTGCAGGTTGGCGATGACGCCGGCCAGCGCGTATTTCCACTCGAAGCGCACCGACAGGTAGATGATGATGCCGACGACCACGAAGGCCAGCGCCTTCAGGCCGTCGGCGGCCAGTTCCTGGCCGACCTGCGGGCCGACGAATTCGGTGCGGCGCAATTGCACGCCGGCATCGGCGCCCTTGAGCGCCTGCAGCACGTGGTCGCTTTGCTGGGCCGAGGTTTCGCCCTTTTTGACCGGCAGGCGGATCATCACGTCGCGCGAGGTGCCGAAGTTCTGCACCTGCACGTCGCTGTAGCCCAGGGCGGCGACGGCGCCGCGCACGTGCTCCAGGTCGGCGGGCTGCTCGTAGGCCACCTCCATCACCGTGCCGCCGGTGAACTCCACCGACAGGTGCAGGCCGCGCGTGAACAGGAAGAACACCGCCAGCAGGAAGGTGAGCAGCGACACCACGTTGAGGATCAGCGCGTGCCGCATGAACGGGATGTCGCGCCGGATGCGGAAAAATTCCATGACTACAGGTTCCTTGGCTGTTTGCGGAGCGCGCGTTCAGGCGGCGGCGTCGGGGCTGCGGGGGGCGGCGTCGCCGGGCCGCCACACGGTGCCGATGGACACCGTCTGGAGTTTCTTCTGGCGGCCATACCACAGGTTGACCAGGCCGCGCGAGAAGAACACCGCCGAGAACATCGAGGTCAGGATGCCGATGCAGTGCACCACGGCGAAGCCGCGCACCGGGCCGGAGCCGAAGGCCAGCAGCGCCAGGCCGGCGATGAGCGAAGTGACGTTGGAGTCCAGGATGGTGGCCCAGGCGCGGTCGTAGCCGGCGTGGATGGCCGACTGTGGCATGGCGCCGCCGCGCAGTTCCTCGCGCACGCGCTCGTTGATCAGCACGTTGGCGTCGATCGCCATGCCCAGCGCCAGCGCCATGGCCGCCATGCCAGGCAGCGTCAGCGTGGCTTGCAGCATCGACAGGATGGCCACCAGCAGCAACAGGTTGAAGCCCAGCGCGATGCTGGAGAACGCGCCGAACAGCATGTAGTACACGCACATGAACAGGCAGATCACCAGGAAGCCCCAGGCCACGCTGTGAAAGCCCTTGTTGATGTTGTCCGCGCCCAGGCTGGGGCCGATGGTGCGCTCTTCGATGATCTCCATCGGCGCGGCCAGCGAGCCGGCGCGCAGCAGCAGCGCCAGATCGCTGGCTTCGCCCACCGTCATGGAGCCGGAGATCTGGAAGCGGTTGCCCAGCTCGGCCTGGATCACCGGCGCGGTCAGCGCCTCGCCCTTGCCCTTTTCGAACAGGATGATCGCCATGCGCTTTTTCAGGTTCTCGCTGCTGACCTGCTTCATGATGGCGCCGCCCTTGGAGTCCACCGTCAGATCCACCTTGGGCTGCTGGGTCTGCTGGTCGAACCCGGGCTGGGCGTTGGTCAGGCTGTCCCCGGTCAGGATGACCTGACGCTTGACGATCACCGGATGGCCGTCGCGCAGCAGGAATTTCTCGGAGCCGAACGGCACCGGGCCGTTGCTCAGCTCGGCGGCGCGGCCCTCGGCGCTTTCGTCCACCAGCCGCATTTCCAGGGTGGCGGTGCGGCCCAGGATGTCCTTGGCCTTGGCCGTGTCCTGCACGCCTGGCAGTTGCACCACCACGCGGTCGGCGCCCTGCTGCTGAATCACCGGCTCGGACACGCCCAGCTCGTTGACTCGGTTGTGCAGGGTGGTGATGTTTTGCTTGACGGCGTCGTTCTGCACTTGCAGCAGCGCCTGCGGCTTGAAGGTGGCGACCAGGCGCGATTCGCCAGACGCGGCCTCGGCCACCAGCAGGTCGGGCTGGGTGTCGACGATCACGCGCCGCGCCGCTTCCAGCGTGGCGGCGTCGCGCGCGCGCACCTCGATCGAATCGCCCTCGCGCGAGACGCCGCCGTGGCGCACGTCCTTCTGGCGCAGCGCCAGGCGCAGGTCGCTGGCGGTGGAGTCCAGGCGCTTGGTGATGGCCGCGCGCATATCCACCTGGAGCATGAAGTGCACGCCGCCGCGCAAATCCAGCCCCAGGTACATCGGCTTGGCGTTGAGCGCCGTCAGCCAGGACGGCGAACTCGACACCAGGTTGAGCGCCACGATGTAGCTCGGATCGGCGGCGTCGGGATTGACCGCGTGCTCGATCACGTCCTTGGCCTTGAGCTGAGTGTCGGGCGTGTCGAAGCGCGCCAGCACCGAGCTGCCTTCCAGCGCCAGCCGGGTCGGCGCCAGGCCGGCGTCCTTGAGCGCGTCTTCCACGCGCGACAGCGTGCCCGAATCCACCTTCGCCGTCACCTTGCCGGCCGACACCTGCACCGCCGGCGCCTCGCCGAACAGATTGGGCAGGGTATAGATCACGGCCATCAGCAGGGCGATGGCGATGATCGCGTACTTCCAGAGCGGGTAACGGTTCATGGCGCGAACATCAGGGGAAAAACGAAAGAGTGGGCGGTGCGGAGCAGGCGTCCGTAAATGCCTGGCCCCGTCGGCGGCATGGTGAGCCGCTTTACTTGATGGTGCCCTTGGGCAGCACCTGCACCACGGCGCTGCGCTGCATCTGCACCTCGACGCCGGCGGCGATCTGCACGGTGATCGCGTTGTCCGACAGCGCGGTGACCTTGCCCATCAGACCGCTCGCGGTCACCACCTCGTCGCCCTTGGCCAGCGCGTTGAGCAGGGCGCGGTGCTCTTTTTGCTTCTTGATCTGCGACCAGAACATGAAGCCGATCACCACCACCATCAGCGCCGGCAGCATCAGGCTGTTCATGAGGGACGGACCCGCGGCGTCGGCGGCGGCAGGGGCGGTTTGGGCAAAAGCGTTAGAGATGAACACCGGGAGAACTCCTGTAAAACAAGCGGATGGGGCGGCACGCCGCTGTGGGCCGCATTGCATTGTGACGCGGCGTTGCGGGCACGCCGGATAACCTTATATTGTAAGACCCACCCCTTTCAAGGTCTTTGCCCCCACCTTGTAAGCTTTCCCAGTTTGAACAACTGGAGAAAGCCGGATGGTCTGGCAAGCAGTGCTGGAGCGTGTGGAGCAACAAATGCCCGCAGCGGTGA
>Ga0123354_10002078_pt1 | contig 25858 bp, 15 predicted proteins | sample TergutLab28metaG_2_FD_97872 | JGI IMG/M metagenome (GOLD analysis project Ga0123354, IMG submission 97872) | Labiotermes labralis P4 segment gut microbial communities from Petit-Saut dam, French Guiana - Lab288 P4 | ecosystem: Host-associated > Arthropoda: Insects > Digestive system > Gut ...
GATGCCCTACCCTTATATTTCATTATACGCTTCTACCAAACGGTTTATACTCACATTTTCCAAGTCGATCCATTTTGAATTTTCGCCTTACAATGTAGGCGTCACCACCATTTGCCCCGGCGCAATCGATACCAATTTGTTTGAGTTAAAACCGGAATTGCGGAAATTGGCGAAAAATCTGAAAGTGATGATTAGTCCCGATTTATTAGCAAAACGTTCGTTGAAAAAGATGTTCCGTAAAAAGGTCAGTTATATTCCCGGAATTATCAACAAGATTGCGCTGCCTTTGATTTTGGCGTTTCCTGTGCGAATGTTGGTATTTTTCTATCATTCTGCAATAAAAAAAAGTTAGAAACCATAAAAAACTTTGTAAATCCAACAAACTTTCTTCAATCTTCAGATATAAAAGTCATAAAAGTTTTATCATTGAAAAAAATTATTATTTTATCAATTTTTTTAGAAATGTTATTTGAGAAGTTAATTCCTTGAATAGCAGGAGAAACAGTCGTCTCTTCTGGCTTATTATCTTCATTTTTCAGAGGATTTTCATGTTCTTGCGGTTTCACAGACGAGTTTACGACCGAATTTCCTTCATCAAACAAGTCCGGTTGTTCAGAAGACGAAGTTAATTTTATGGAAGATTGTTCACGAATGTACATCGGACCTTCTCCGCTTATAAACCACGCTTTGGATATTTCAGGAAAAGCATTCAGGATTTTATCAATTGTATCTTTGTTGGGATTGTTTCTACCATTTAAGATATGGGAAATAGTTCCTCTGCTGACTTGTATTTTGTCGGCAAAAGTAGAAGACGAATACCCTTTTTCTTTAAGTATTAGTTTAATTCGATCATTCATGAAACTATATTTTTAATATTATTATGTAAATTATATTATACTACAAAAGTAAATATATTTATTTACAAACGCAAATTTTATTTGTAAACTGTAAAACTACAAAAGTAAATCAATCTGTCATAATAGTTGTTTACTTTTGGAAATATATCATATTTAATATTAAGTTTAACTTTAGTATTATAATATAAATGATTGGTTTTTATATTATTAATTATTAAGTTATATGTAAAATCCGAAGTTTTGACTTGAAAACATACATAAGTAAATAAATAGCTATGATTTAGTTTAAATATTTAATTATATTTATCTGGTTATTATGTATTTAAATAGATAAAATATGAAATGTAATCTATACGAAATAACAAATGTAAACAACTACAACAATTATAAATCAACTCATATAATTTACATTTGTAATACAGCATAGTTTACATAAATAGTGCTAACAACTGTAATTTACATGCTTGCTGTAAATTTTCCGTAAACAAAAGTACATTTGAATACATATAAATATCTTATCACCTTCCGATTTTGCCGGATAAACCGACTAAAATTTCCTTTTTTAATTCTTCCCATATTCTAATATGCGCTCCTCTTATTTTCAAATTCGCAATTTATTCAGTAAATTTGCATCGTAGTCAGTCGGTCTGTCGCTTTTTATTTTAAAAAGAGGAAAGTCCGGACAACATAGAGCGCCCTGCTATCTAACGGATAGCTGCTTGTGAAGGCAGAGTTTAGTAGAAGAAAATAACCGCCTTTTTCGAAAGGTAAGGGTGAGAAGGTGAGGTAAGAGCTTACCGGTTCTTATAGCAATATAGGAAGCCGTACCACTGAGGGGTTGCAAGGTCAAATATACCGGCGTATGTAGAACGGCTCGTTCGATGTCGGGGGGTAAACCGCTTGAATTTAATGGCGACATTAAATCGAGATAAATGACAGACGTTCCGATGAATCGGAATACAGAATCCGGCTTACAGGCTGGCTACATTTTTATTTAAATAAATCATCAATTCCGCCTGAATTACTCGTTGAATCGCTATCCATATTTAATTGATTACTGCAAGGATCAGAATATTTTGTCGGAATTTCAAATCGTTCGTTTTGGGAATATCCTAAAATCGAGTCATTGTAAACTTTTTGGAGAAATTTGCCCATAATCGGCAGCGCCATTGTTGCACCTTGTCCTTCCGACATCCGGTCGAAATGGATACTTCGATCTTCCCCGCCGACCCATACGCCTCCTACCAAAGAAGGAGTAAATCCCATAAACCAACCGTCGGAATGGTTTTGTGTTGTTCCGGTTTTACCGCCCATGGAAACTTTTATACCGAAGTCCCTGCGTATGCGGCTACCGGTTCCTCCGTCAATAACTCCTTGCATCATACTCAACATTTTATAACAGGCATCTTCATTGATTATTTCCGACACTTGGGGTGAAAACGTATCAATGACTTCGCCATAACTATTTTCAATTCGGGTCACATAAACCGGTTCAATCCGTATCCCATGATTGGCGAATACCGAATATCCGGAAACCATTTCGCCTACCGAAGCATCGCAAACGCCTAAACAAAGGGAAACTACCGGATCAATCGGGCTTTTTAAGCCGTAAGAATGCAGTAAACGGGCAAACGTGTAAGGGTTCAACTGTTTCATCAGATAGGCGGTTACCCAGTTATCCGATTGCTGCAATCCCCACCGGATGGACACCATTTCTCCAATCTTTTGTTTATTTGCATTGGCGGGACGCCACTCTCTACCCACTTCATCGATCAAAACCGGTTCAACATGCAGCATTTCGTCGCAGGGTGTCATTCCGCTTTCCATTGCCAACGAATACAGGAAAGGTTTTACGGTAGAACCGATTTGCCGTTTACCAATATTTACCATGTCGTATTTAAAATATTGAAAATCAATATTTCCAACATACGCTTTTACGGCTCCCGTCCGGGTGTCCATAGCCATAAAGCCACTCCGCAAAAATGATTTTGTGTAGATGATAGAATCCAATGGACTCATTATGGTATCTTTAATCCCTTTCCAAGAAAAGACGGTCATTTCGACCGGCGTTTTGAAAATGGTTTGGATTTCGGATTCAGATTTATTGTCTTTCTTTAAATTTCTATATCTATCCGATTGATTAATCGCTTTTTTCAAAATATCATCATAATCTCCTTTTTTCAAAAAACGGGAAAAAGGAGCCGTTTTACTGTCTGCTTTTTCTTTGAAAAATAAGTCTTGTAAATCAGTCATTCGTTCACTGACTGCGTCTTCCGCATATCGCTGCATACGAGAATTGATGGTTGTATAAATTTTTAGTCCATCGGTATATAAATTGTAGTGCGAACCATCCGGCTTTTTTTTCTTGTTGCACCAGCCGTACAAAGGATTTGTCGCCCATGCTAATGAATCTTCGGAATATTTTTGTCGATTCCATGAAGGATACTGACTTATATCCGGCTTGTCGGCAGTCATAATTACACGTAAATATTCTCTAAAATAAGGAGCTAAACCGTCTTGATGTTCTATCCGGTTGAATTGGGTAACCAACGGCAGGGCTTTCAAGGAATCGCATTGAATTTTCGTTATATAATTATTTCTTTCCATCAAAGAAAGAACGACATTTCGCCGCCCTGTGGTTCGTTTGGGGTGACGAATCGGATTAAAATAGGAAGGATTTTTACACATTCCGATCAATGTAGCCGCTTCTTCTACCGTAACATCTTTAGGCGATTTGTTGAAATAGACCCAGCAAGCCGATTGAATGCCGACTGCATTGTAAAGAAAATCAAACTTGTTGAGATAGAAATTGACAATTTCTTCTTTGGTGTAATATTTTTCCAATTGAACGGCAATCACCCACTCGACCGGTTTTTGAAACAATCGTTCTAACACGGTTTCAGCATGTTCCGAATAAAGAAGTTTAGCTAATTGCTGGGAAATGGTACTTCCGCCACCGCCGCTTTTTTGAAAAAGAATACCTCGTTTAATAAAAGAACGGATTAAGGCATAAACGTCAATTCCCGAATGCTCATAATATCGTGCGTCTTCAGTAGCTACTAACGCATGCACCAAAGCGGGAGAAAGGTCGTTGTAGTTGATATACACCCGATTTTCATTCGTTTGGGAATACGTTCCCAAAGGAACCATATCAACGGATAAAACTTGGGAAGCATATTTATTAATCGGATTTTCCAAATCCTCGATGGGAGGCATGTATCCGATTTTACCCTTGGCTATTAAAAAAAACAATATACAAGCGGTGATAATACAAAAAAAGAAAAACGCCCAAACTCCTTTTACTATCTTTTTTGCTAAATCATTATTTTTCATTGGATGTCATCAAAATCAAAGTACAAAAATACAAGTTTATTTTGAAATGACAAAAGATTATTATTTCATTACGGGCTTGACCCGCAATCCCGTGCTTTTTTCAAGGGGATTGCAGATCAAGCCCGCAATAACAAGTTTTAATTTTTTCTTTTACTTTTTCTTTTTTTGCTCAATCAGGTAGGCAATCAGTAAGCCGATTCCTCCCAAAAGGGAAATAGACGCAAAATTAATAAGTAGAATTAAATCCCTGAATTGATTAGACCAATCCTGAAACGATTGAGTATGAAAGTCATTGAAATAAATAATTTGAATAAAGAAAGCGACTAAACAACCGGCTCCTATTCCGGCTAATAATAAAGCGATTCGCAAGGGCCAAGAAGAATAGTCATTCATTTCAAAAACGGGCAACTGAAATTTCAAACGTTTTTCTTTATCCTCTTCATTTTCATATAAAGAAGCAAGTTTTTCTATAAAGAGCGTCCATTCTTTCTTCTTTACAAATAATTCAAATACTTTGTAAGCACCCAAAATAATAAAACCAACAATAAAAATAGGAACTAAATTAACCATAACATTAAAATTTAATTTGTTAATAATTTTCTTTTATCCATTGGACGCAAGAAAATAAAAAAGGTTACAAAATTGTGGTTAACGGTTAGTGGTTAGTTGATTAAAATATAGATGCGAATCGTTTACCATTATCTACATTCTTTCCGGCGCTTCGATGCCTAATAATTTTAAGCCGGTTTCGATTACTTTACCTGTCTGGCGGGATAACATTAACCGGAATTGTCGAAGAGCTGTATTTTCTTCTTTTAGAATGGAATAATCGTGATAAAATTGATTGTATTCTTTCACTAAGTCATACAAATAATTGGCGATGACCGCAGGGCTGAAACTATTTCCAGCTTCTTCAACCGTTGCCGGAAATTCGGATAGGCGTTGAATCAATTCTTCTTCTTTTTCATTAATTGGCGTTTCCATTGAAACCGATTGTATTTCAGTCGCTGAGAGATCAAGTTCGCTGCGCCGCAAAACCGATTGGATGCGAGCAAACGTATATTGAATGAAAGGTCCGGTATTACCATTAAAATCAATGGATTCTTGAGGATTAAAGACCATATTTTTTCGAGGGTCGACTTTTAGAATAAAATATTTTAATGCGCCAAGTCCAACCATACGCGCTATTGCTTCGGTTTCTTCTTCCGAATAACCGGCTGTTTTGCCTAATTCGTTAGCCATTTCCCTTGCCGTATGAATCATTTCTTCGATTAAATCGTCGGCGTCAACCACCGTTCCTTCCCTCGATTTCATTTTCCCTTCGGGTAATTCAACCATTCCGTAGGAAAAATGAACCATTCCTTTTCCAAAAGCATATCCCAACTTATCCAGTAAAAGAGAAAGTACCTGAAAATGGTAGTTTTGTTCATTTCCGACAACATACACCATCCGGTCAATCGAATAATCGTCGAAGCGTAGCTTAGCCGTTCCAATGTCTTGGGTTATATAAACGGACGTACCGTCGGTTCTCAGCAGCAGCTTTTCGTCCAAGCCGTCGGCGGTTAAATCCGCCCATACCGAGCCGTCTTCTTTCCGGTAAAATACGCCTTTTTCCAAACCTTCCAGCACTTTTTCCTTTCCTTCTAAATACGTTTCGGATTCATAATAAATTTTATCAAATGTCACCCCTAACGCTTTGTAGGTTTCATCAAAACCGGCATAAACCCAAGTATTCATTTCTTTCCAAAGCGCAACGGTTTCCGGATCGCCGGCTTCCCAACGACGCAACATTTCGCGCGCTTCCGCCATTAACGAAGATTTTTCTTCCGCTTCTTTTTTTGATAATCCGGAAGTTTCCAGTTTTGCCAGCTCTTGTTTATATTCCTGATCGAATTTTACATAATACTCGCCAATCAAGTGATCGCCTTTTTTACCGGACGATTGAGGCGTTTCTCCATTTCCCCATTTTTTCCACGCAAGCATGGATTTGCAGATATGAATACCTCTGTCGTTTACAATGTTGGTTTTAATTACTCGGTTACCATTGGCTTGCAGAATTTCAGCTAAACTGTATCCCAACAAATTGTTTCTGATATGACCTAAATGCAAGGGTTTGTTTGTGTTAGGCGATGAATATTCAACCATTACTAAAGGTGCATTTTCTTCAATTCTTTTTGTTCCGTAAGATACGGAAGAATAAATAGTATTGAAAATTTGAATCCAGTAATCCGGAGCCATCGTCAAATTCAGAAAACCTTTAACTACATTAAAGCCGGCAATACCCGATTTACAGTTCAACAAACGCTCTCCTATTTCTTGGGCTGTCTGTTCCGGATTTTTCCCAGAGAATTTCAATAAGGGAAAAACGATTAAAGTCAAATGTCCTTTGAAATCTTTTTTTGTTTTTTGCAGTTGAAGTAAAGAAAGTTCTACTTGCCGGCTGTATAAGTCGGATACAATTTGTTGAATGGTCTGCTGAATATTCATCTCTAATCTTTTTTGAAACTGCAAAATTAGTAAATAATGATTACATATAAAAATAGAAAGAAGTTGTATGAAAAGGATTCTGTCATTATGACTATCTTTTCATACAACTTCTCTCTTGCTTTTGAGCAGTTTCTAAATCAAATGAGGTTTGCTCCGGCTTTGAATTTCACTGCCTTCTTTGCAGGAATTTTGATAGGCGCTTTTGTTTTAGGATTAATACCTGTGCGCGCACTTTTTTCGACAATCTGGTAAGTACCATGGCCAACTAAGGTGATTTTTCCTCCTTTTTTCAATTCGCTTGAAACTGTAGTAAGGAAAGCATCTAATGCCTTTTTTGAATCAACTTTACTCAATCCGGATTGTCCGGCAATTGCATCAATAAGTTCTGTCTTGTTCATGAGCTAGAATAATTTAAAAATAAAACTACATTATAAAATTAACACTTGATATTTAAATTGACGTCAAATGTATAAGTATTCATTAAATAATCCAAACTTTTTAGTCGTTTTTTTAATAAAAAAATAAAAAAGGCTCAATTTTAACAGTTACACCCTTGTAATTTTTCAAATGTTCAAATTATTTTTCAATTATCTCTTTTGTTTACTTTTTTTTATAGTATCTTTGTATGAAAATTGAAATTAAATTATACGTAAATGAATGAGAAAAAGTACAATTTCAATGAGATAATTGACCGGCACGGAACAGACGCCGTGAAAGTTGATTCTTTAAAAGAACGCTATGGTCGGGATGATTTGATCGGTTTATGGATAGCCGATATGGACTTTAAAACGGGAGATTTTATCACCGATGCAATTATTAAACGCTCAAGAAACAGCATTTTGGGTTATACTGTTCCTCCTAAAGGCTATTATGACTCTATTATTCAATGGATGGATAACCAGTACGAATGGAAGATTCAAAAAGAATGGATCAGCTATATTCCGGGAGTTGTTAAAGGAATCGCGTTTTGCATTCAATGTTTTACTAAACCGCATGACAAAATAATCATCCAGTCGCCTGTTTATCACCCCTTCCGATTGATTACTTCCATGAATCGCCGCAGTGTGGTGAACAATCCGTTGCTGGAAAAAAACGGACAATACCGAATGGATTTGGATGGCTTACGAAAAGTGATTGATAAAGATTGTAAACTTTTAATTTTAAGTAATCCGCACAATCCGATAGGAATTGCATGGGACAAAGAAACATTAGAAGAATTAGCCGAAATATGCTATAAAAGATATATTTTGGTTATTTCGGATGAAATTCATTCGGATATGGCTCTTTTCGGACACAAGCATACGCCATTTGCAACGGTTTCGCCAAGAGCCTCTTTGAATAGCATTACGTTTATGTCACCAAGTAAAACGTTTAATATGCCCGGTATTGTGACTGCTCATTCAATCATTCCCGACGCAGAAGTTCGCAAAAGCTATCATGAGTTTCTACAAGCCAGCGGATTGGAGGGAGGGTCGATTTTTGCCTACACCGCCACGCAGGCAGCTTATGAAAAAGGTTCGAATTGGAGAGGTCAAATGCTTAAATATATCGAAAATAATATTTTGTTTGTAGATAAATATTTTAAAGAAAATATTCCTCAAATCAAAGTGATTATTCCGGATGCGTCCTTTTTACTTTGGCTCGATTGTCGGGATTTGAAGCTGAAACAGTATGAATTGGTTTTTCTATTTGTCAATTGGGCGAATTTAGCTCTTAGCAACGGTGTTATGTTTGGTGTGGAAGGGGAAGGTTTCATGCGGATGAATGTAGGCATTCCCCGATCGATATTGGAAAAAGCGCTTTACCAACTGAAAGAAGCAATAGGAAAACACTTCAGTGCTAAATAGTAAGTAACTGTTATTAGAGAAAAAGCCTAACCTTTACACTACAAATTTTAAAGAAAATTTTTATGAAACTGTGTGTAATTAAAAAATTTCATGTAAATTTGTATCTTATATTTATTAAACAAAAAATTTATGAAAATTTCTGAGGAAAAAATGGTATCGTTGTCATACGACTTAACTGTAATTAATGAAAATGGTGAAAAAGAACTTATGGAACGCGCCACAAAAGCGAATCCGCTCATATTTCTATTTGGAATGGGGATGATGTTGGAGGCTTTTGAAAAAAATATTGGAGGACTGAGTACCGGTGATAAATTTTCTTTTGTGTTGAAACCCGAAGAAGCATACGGTGAATACATCGAAGCGAATGTTGTGGAATTACCGAAAAAACTGTTTGAAGTCGATGGAAAGTTTGATTCCGAACGCATTACCGAAGGTCAAACACTTCCGATGATGGATGCGCAGGGAAATCGGATGATGGGTTCTGTGTTGGAAATACAACCAGAAACGGTTTTGATGGATTTCAATCATCCGTTAGCCGGAGAAACTTTGCATTTCGACGGTGAAGTTATTGATGTTCATGAACCTACTGAAGAAGAGATTAATGCTTTGAGTCAAGAAGACGGATGTTGCGGATGCGCCGGTTCCGATGAGGAGGGTTGCAGCGGATGTTGTTAAAATCAGAATCAGACTATGAATACATTTGGCACTATTTTCCGGTTAACTTCATTTGGAGAGTCACACGGAGAAGCTATCGGGGGAATAATTGATGGTTGTCCCGCCGGAATTGTAATAAGCGATGAATTTATTCAAAACGAATTAAACAGGAGAAAGCCTGGACAATCTTCAATTACAACCTCTCGAAGCGAAGCTGATAAAGTAGAATTTCTCTCCGGAATATATGAAGAAAAAACGACGGGAACTCCCATCGGATTTACTGTAAAAAACCTAAATCAACATTCTTCGGATTATGATACGCTGAAAAATGTGTATCGTCCTTCCCATGCTGATTTTACCTATCAAAGCAAATACGGCTTGCGGGATTATCGGGGAGGAGGACGTTCTTCCGCGAGAGAAACGATTGCCCGTGTCGTAGGAGGCGCAATTGCAAAAATTGCATTGCAGAAATTGAAAATCAAAATCACAGCTTATACTTCGCAAGTCGGTTCTATCCGGCTGGAACGACCCTATACCGAATTGGATTTTAAAACCATCGATGACACTCCTATCCGTTGTCCCGATAAGCTTCTTGCAGAAAAAATGATTCGCTACATTGAACAAATAAAAGAGGAAGGCGATACAATCGGAGGCGTTATTACGTGTGTATGCGAAGGCGTACCCGCCGGACTGGGAGAACCGGTTTTCGGCAAATTACACGCCGCATTGGGAAGCGCCATGCTGAGCATTAATGCAGTCAAAGGATTTGAATATGGTTTGGGGTTTGATATTGTACAACACAAAGGCTCGGAAATCAACGACTCGTTTTATCGTCGTCTCGATGGAAAAATCGGGACGAAAACCAATTTTTCCGGAGGCATTCAAGGAGGCATTTCTACCGGAGAACCTATTTATTTCAGAGTAGCGTTCAAACCGGTGGCTACAGTGATGAAAGAGCAGAAAACAGTGGATGAACGTGGAAAATCAGTCATGCTACATTCAAGCGGACGTCATGATCCATGCGTTTTGCCTCGCGCCGTTCCTATTGTGGAAGCTATGGCGGCAATGGTGATATTGGATTATTACTTATTAAATAAGAGTGTATTATTATGAAAAATGCGTGCTTGTTATAAAGTCGCGCTTTGTATGGGGTTGAATCTATTCCTCAGAATTTTTTGATAAATCCGAAAGGCATTATTATTGATAAAAACCTTCGAGGAGACGATTTGATTACGAAATTAAGTACTGTTTTAAAATAATTTCGATTTTTCTACGTTATTATCTACATATTTGCTAACGAAATAAAATATGTTGGATTATATCAAAGGAGAAATTATCGAATTAACCCCGGCTTCTGTAGTGATTGAAGCCGGCGGTTTAGGGTATATCGCTAACATCTCACTGAATACGTACAGTGCGTTAAATGGATTAAATTCATGTAAATTATATATTTATGAATCCATCAGGGAAGATGCTTATCAATTGTTTGGATTCATTGAAAAGCGCGAACGGGATTTGTTTCTACATTTAATTTCCGTTTCCGGTGTCGGAGCGAATACCGCACGGATGGTGCTTTCATCTATTGCGGTGTACGAACTCGAAGGCATCATCGCTTCCGGCAATGCAAATGCTTTGAAAACAGTGAAAGGCATTGGCAGTAAAACAGCGGAACGCATCATCATCGACTTGAAGGATAAAATTAAAGTGAACAAAGACGCCTCTTTCGGTACAACTCCGTCCGGCATTTCAGGAGAAGCGGCAAAAGAAGCCATAGCTGCATTGACAATGTTGGGATTTAATCTTTTAGCTTCTCAAAAAGTAGTTGCCAAAATCGAAAAAGAACATCCGGCATTTACCGTAGAAGAAATAATCAAAAATGCATTAAAAATGCTTTGATGAAGTTCAAAAAAAAATACATACTGCTGAGTGGGTTAATTCTTTTATTAACCGGAGGTATCTACGGCGTGGACGCTCCCGTCGATAACTATATTTTTCCAGACGATCCGCCTCCTGTGCAAACTCCGCCCCACTCTGTCGCCGCCAAAGATACGGCGGTAACAACTAAATTTCCGGTAGCGAAGATCGTCCCGGAAAATTATGACCAACTTGATTCAATCTATCCGATTGATTTAAAATCTCCGGAAGCATTTAAACCCGATTTTCAATACAATCCATTAACAAATCGTTATGAACTAAATTCAAAAATCGGTGACATGGACATTACAACTCCATTGTCGCTTACGCCGGAAGAATACTACAAGTATAGCCTGCAAAAAAGCATGGATGCCTTTTATCGCGATAAATATATGGAAGAATTTCAGAAAAAGGATTCCACTAAAAGTAAAGATGCACCTCTCTCCATGTTTGATTTCAAATTCGATTTGGGTCCGGCAGATAAAATTTTTGGTCCGGGAGGCGTTCAATTGAAAGCCAGCGGAAGTATTACCACTAAGTTAGGGTTTACCCGCACTTCTACGCAAAATCCAACGTTGAGCGAACGGCAAAAAACACGTACCGCTTTTGATTTTGATACGCAAATTCAAACGAATATCAGCGCTTCTGTCGGCAATAAGTTGAATTATGATATGAATTACAATACCGAATCGACTTTCGATTTCGATACAAAGAAAATCAAATTAGCATACGCCGGAAAAGAAGATGAAATCGTCAAAACACTGGAAGCCGGTAATGTCAGCATGAACACTACCAATTCTTTGATTCGAGGCGGCGCGGCGCTTTTTGGTATTAAAACGGATTTGCAATTCGGTAAACTCACGGTAAGCGCTATTTTTTCCCAACAAGAATCGCAATCGCAAACGACTTCGTCCAATGGAAATGTTCAAACGACTCCATTCCAAATTACAGCCGATAATTACGACTCAAATACGAACTATTTGCTGGGATATTATTTTTATGACAATTATGATGTGGCTTTGAGTACATTGCCTCTCATTAAGTCGGGTATAAACATCACCCGTATTGAAGTCTGGATGACCAATACTCAATCCAATTTCAGTCAAGCTCGAAATATTGTCGCTTTTGCCGATTTGGGAGAAAACACCCATATATTTAATACCAATTTTACACATAAACAAGGCACCAATACGATTCCATATAATAATGCCAATGATTTATATAGCAACATCGTCAATAATTATACGGGAACAAGAGATATCAGTCAAGTAAGCCAGACATTGGGAACCACCCCTTTAGTTGGAGGCATTGATTACGAAAAAATAGAAAGCGCACGAAAATTGGATCCATCGGAATATACCCTTAATCCGCAAGTGGGTTATATTTCATTGCGTGTTCCTTTGCAAGACGACCAAGTATTAGCAGTCGCCTATTCTTATACCGACGGTGGAACAACCTATCAGGTCGGCGAATTTTCGACCGATAATCCGACAAACACCACCAACACTTTGTATGTCAAACTCCTTAAAGGGTCATCCGTATCCCCTTCTTTCCCCACATGGCGGTTAATGATGAAAAATGTTTATTCCATAACGAATGGGCAAGCGTTGGTTAGCGATAATTTCCAATTCAATGTAAAATATCAAAACGATACCACCGGTGTTGCTATGAATTATCTCACGGAAGGAAAAATTGCCAATCAGCTTTTATTACGCGTCATGAACTTAGACCGGCTCGATTCTAAAAATGAACCGTATCCTGATGGCTTTTACGATTTTATTGATGGACAAACCGTTTTCTCTCAAGTTGGGAAAATAATTTTTCCGGAAATTGAACCTTTCGGTTCCTTTCTCCGTACACAATTTGGTAACGATACCATCGCAAATAAATATGTTTTTCAAGAATTGTACGATTCAACGCTAACTGTCGCCCGTCAATTGGCTTCAAAAAATAAATTCATCCTTCAGGGCGTATATCAAGGCTCAAGCAATTCGAATATTGCGTTGGGAGGAAGCAATATTGCTAAAGGCTCGGTTGTCGTTACCGCCAATGGCGTTCGGTTACAAGAAAATACGGATTACATTATTGATTATTCCACCGGAGCGGTAACGATTATTAATCCGGCTTACCAAAATGCAAACATTCAGACTTCTTCCGAAAATCAGAATAACTATGGTATGCAACGGAAAACAATGATGGGCTTGAATCTGAATTATGCATTCAATCCTAATTTTAATCTTGGAGCGACCATCATGAATTTGAGCGAGATGCCCGTTACGATGAAAACCGCTCCGGGAGAAGAATCCGTTAATAATACCCTGTATGGTTTCAATACCAATTATACGGCGAAATCACAAGCTTTAACCAATTTATTGGATAAGTTGCCGCTTCTTGAACTAACTGCGCCTTCACAAATTACATTCAGCGCTGAGTACGCCAAATTAATTCCCGGTCATTATAAAAGTAAATACGGCGGCGATTATTCCTATATCGACGATTTTGAGCAGACCAAGCAATTCATTGATTTGAGTTCGCCCTATGCATGGAATTTATCTTCAACTCCAACGTTTTTTACGGAAGCGTTGTTGTCAAATAATATCGATTACGGTAAAAACAGAGCATTACTTGCCTGGTACACCATCGATCCATTGTTCACCCAAGCTTCTTCTTTGACGCCTACGCATATCAAAAACGATTTGGATCAATTATCCGATCCTTATGTGAGGGCGGTATTGGAAACAGAGCTTTATCCGAACAAAGACCTTGGGTTTAATGAACCGGCTACGATTCCCGTCTTTAATCTTGCTTATTATCCTCAGGAACGCGGTCCTTATAATTTGGATGCGGACGGAATGAATGCTCAAGGTCGATTGAATAATCCAAATAATCGTTGGGGAGGCATCATGCGCCGGATTGAAAGCGGAATGACTGATTTCGAAGCCAATAATTTTGAAACGATTGAGTTTTGGCTATTAGACCCGTTTATTAACAATCCAAACTCAACGGGCGGCGACTTGTATTTTGACTTGGGCGATGTTTCGGAAGATATTTTGAAAGATGGACAAAAATTCTTTGAAAACGGATTGCCTATCAATGGAGATCTTTCGCAAGTGGATAGCACCGTTTGGGGATTGGTTCCTTTACAACAATCCACAGTATATGCTTTCGACAATACGCAAGGCTCACGAAAAGTGCAAGATGTTGGATTAGACGGCTTAAGCAATGATCAAGAATTTACATTCCCGACTTATGCCAATTATGTACAACAATTACAAAATAACCTTCCTCCGGCAACTATTGATGCAATGCGTAACGATCCGTTTTCTCCCATGAATGACCCTGCGGGAGATAATTATCATTATTACAGGGGTACGGATTATGACAATGAATCAATGCCGATTTTAGGAAGATATAAACGATACAACGGAACGGAAGGTAATTCCGCCGACGCCAGCAATTCTCCTGAAAACTACAGCACAGCCGCCAAATTAACGCCGGATGTCGAAGATATTAATCAAGACAACACGTTGAATGAAAATGAAAGCTACTTTGAATATAAAGTTTCTATCCGTCCGCAAGATATGCAAGTCGGTCAAAACTTTATCATACAAAAATTGGATGTTACGCCGCTTTTGAAAAACGGCAAAACCGTAACGGAAACATGGTATCAATTCAAAATACCTCTTAGCTCTTTTTATAAGACTTATGGCAGCATACAAGATTTTAAAACCATCCGTTTTATACGGACGTTCTTGACTAACTTCGCCGATTCGACGATTTTACGTTTTGGTTCCTTTCAATTGGTTCGTGGCGATTGGCGCGCTTATACGCAAGATTTGTCCAATCCCAACTTACCGCCACAAGGAAATGCAAGTATGAGCTTATCTGTTGTGAATGTGGAAGAAAGTGGAGAAAAAGAACCGGTTAATTATATAATGCCTCCGGGTGTTAACCGAATTTTAGATCCGGGACAACCGCAATTAACGCAGGAAAATGAACAGTCGCTTGCCGTTCAAATCACTGATTTATCTCCGGGCGACTCTCGCGCTATTTATAAATCAACAGCATTGGATACACGGCAATATCGCCGGATTCAAATGTTTACCCATGCGGAAAAAATGATTAGCACCTCGTCTTTACAAGATAATGATCTTTCCGTTTTTATCCGCTTAGGCTCCGACTATACAAACAACTATTACGAATATTCAGTTCCGGTAAAATTAACGCCTGCAGGTCGTTATATCGATACAAACGATACGAGGGAAATTGTTTGGCCCCAATCGAACATGTTCGACTTTCCTTTCACGGTGTTTACGAATCTTAAATTGCAGAGGAACGCAGATAAACAGAAAGCCGGTTCTGGCGTCAACTTTTTTACTCCATATACTTCTGTCGATCCGGATAAGCCGTTGAATCAAGTAACGGTGGTGGGAAATCCTACCATTTCGAATATACAAGTAATTATGATCGGCGTTCGAAATAATTCACGAAATGTGCAATCAGTGGAAACATGGTTTGATGAATTACGCTTAACCGATTTTAATGAATCCGGAGGATGGGCGGGCGACGCCAATCTTTTCGTCGGGCTTTCCGATTTAGGCTCCATTAATATTACAGGAAGAAAAGAAACCGCCGGTTTCGGAAGCTTGGACCAGGGAGTGATGGATCGAAATTTAGATGATCAATTCCAATATAGCATATCTACTCAAGCTGATTTGGGACGCTTCTTCCCCAAAAAAGCTAAAATAAGCATTCCTTTTTATTATTCCTATCAGGAACAAACCGTTAGTCCCAAGTATAATCCATTGGATCAGGATATATTACTCAGTGATGCATTAAAATCGGTTAGTACGAAAGCGCAAAGAGATTCTATAACGAATTTTGCGCAAGATAAAACGACTTCCAAATCGATTAATTTAAATAATATTAAAGTAGATATCCGCAGTAAAACTCCGATGCCTTATGATCCGGCAAACTTCAACTTTACTTATGCGCTTGCCGATAATAATATACGTAATTCAACTACGGAATACAACCACACCTTTCAAACCCGCTTTCTCGCTAATTACGCATATACTAATCCGCTCAAAGGATGGCATCCGTTCGGCGGGGACAATTCGACCGTTGGAGGAGCCGCTGCAGGCAGAAATATACCCGGCAAAACCACTCCCGACAGAGCTTCTATATCAAAGACAAGTTCAACCGTTTCAAAAAACTCAACCAATGCGGTCAATAAATTCTTTCAAGATATTGAAATCGGTTATTTGCCGAAAACTTTGACTCTATCGTCGGATATCAACAGAGATTATAATGAAATGCAATTGCGTGATTTGAGCGATATGAGCAATACGAGTACAAATATAATTCCGGCTTCTTTCAGAGATGATTTTTTCTGGAATCGTTCGTTGACTACCCAGTGGGATTTGACTAAAAACATAAATATTACGTTTAATTCCAATACGAATGCCCAAATAGAAACGCCAAATGTTCAGGTAAATAAAAAATTAAATCCCAACGATTACAACCAATGGAAAGATTCTGTCATGCAAAGTATCCGCAGTTTAGGCAGACCGATGGATTATAAACAGAGTTTTGCGGTAAACTACACGCTTCCTTTCCGTAATATTCCGGCGTTAAACTTTTTAAGTGCTTCGCTTCAATTTAACAGCAACTATACATGGGATAGAGGCGCTCTGCTGCAAGATTCAACGATTGAATTGGGAAATACGATTACAAATAGCCGCACTGTCGGAATTAACAATGCGACCGTTAACTTGCTTTCTTTATATAACAAATCTACATTTCTTGAAGGTGTAAATAAGAAATTTACACCCAAACGGGCGCCTGCCAATACTCGGACGACAAACAACCCAAATGCAGCGAGAGCCAACGCCCGCCAACTCGCTGACGCCCGGAATCAAAAAGCGCTGGAAGAAAAAAGGAAGAAGAAGTTTGAAGGCAAGATAACACTCAATAGGGATTCAGCCACCATAGTCAAACATCAATTAAATAATAAGCGTTTACGAGTGACCGCCCGCGACAATGAAGGCAAATTATATGCTCTCAAATTTAAAGCGTTGGATAATAATTCCATTCTAATCAAAAATAAAGATAGCGTAAGTCTGTCGCTAACCATCTCCCAATTACCTCCTTTGGACGAAAGTGTATGGTATAAAACAGCTCAAGTGATTGCGCGCGAATTAATGATGGTCCGGACGGTTGGATTCACCTACAATCAAAGCACCGATATGACAATTCCCTATTTTCGTCCCAATATCGGCAACGTCAATGGACAAGGCTCAACTCCGGTAGGAAATGCACCCGGTTTGGACTTTGCATTCGGATTGGCAGGTTCCGATTATATAGAAAAAGCGGATCGTCGCGGTTGGTTAATAAAGAATGATAGCACAAGCATTACTCCGGCGATGGTCAATCAAATGGATAAAATCGATTTCACTGCGCAAATAGAGCCGATTGTCGGAATGCGTATTACGCTGAATGCCGACCGTACTACTGCTAATCAAAATCAGTATTATTTTATGTATGGCTCGATGCCGCCTCAAATGAGTGGTAATTTTCAGATGACTACCATTTCTCTTGGCTCGGCTTTCGAATCGGCGACACCTGCCAACGGCTATTATTCCAAAACGTTTAATACTTTTTTGAACAACAGAAATGTTATTGCCGGACGATTGGCTCAGATATACAATCATACCAATTATCCGAACTCCGGATTTCTTGCGGGAAACGACTTGGCGGGGCAACCCTACGATCCGTCGGTCGGGGCAGTCAATATGAACTCGGCAGACGTGTTAATACCTGCTTTTATTTCCGCTTATTCCGGTCAAAGTTCTAATTCGGTCGGGTTAACGGCGTTTCCTTCGCTGTTGAAACTCCTCCCTAACTGGGCGGTCACCTACGACGGATTGATGCAAATCCCGTTCATCAACAGACGCTTCAAATCTTTTTCATTGGAGCATCGATATTCAAGTGTGTATGCAGTGGGCGCATACAATTCGCTTATGAATTGGATTAGCGCTACCGGGGGCTACTATACCGGATTTATTCAGGATATTACCACCAATAATCCCCTCCCCTCTTCGCCTTTTGATATTACGACGGTTAGTATCACAGAAACATTCTCGCCTTTGATTGGAATCACTTCTACTTTTCTGAATAATGTCAGCTTATCGCTCAAATACAATAAGGCGCGCAATGTTAATTTGAATATTTCGTCGTATCAAATCACGGAAATGCTTCAAAACGATTTTTCGTTGACTGCCGGCTACAAGTTTGACAATTTCAACAAGTTTCTCAAAATCAAAAAAACAGGTGGAGCTAATTTCAATAACGATTTAAAACTGGATGCAACTCTTTCTTACAGTAAAACGCAGAGTTTAATTCGTACTATTCAAGATCAGCTTACTCAAGCGCTGAGCGGTGACGCTCAAACCATGATTAAAATTTCAGCGGATTACGATTTAAGTAAAATGATCACACTGCAAGGGTTCTTCGATAAGCAAATCAGTAATCCTCTGATTTCTGCAACCGCTTATCCTCTGACTAAAACAAGCTTCGGAGTTAACGTTCGTGTGAATTTCACGCGGTAATTTTATTTCTTCTGTCCAACAATCCCTAAATCGTTCAATAACTCCGGAATCGTTTGTTCGAAATTGACTCCAAAACGAACATCCGTTCCGGCTTGAGCGGTTTTCCGGATAGCCGAAACAGTGAAACGAACCGCAATTGCCGCCGATTCATTCAAAGGAAAACCGTTCAGCAAAGCGGATAAAAGCGCCGAACCAAACACATCGCCCGTCCCGTGATAATACCCCGGAACGCGTTTTTCAAAACAATATGCAACATCTCCGCTTCCTGCATCGTAAGTCGCAGCGCCTAATTCATCCTCATTGAAATACACGCCGGTTAGCACAATTTTTCGCGGACCTATTGCGCTTAACTTCTTCATTATATCTTTGATATACGATTGAGAATAGGGACCCGGACGATAGGAATCACCTGTCAACAAGGTCGCTTCAGTCAAATTAGGAATGATAATGTCCGCTTGTTCACAGATTTTTCGCATGCCGGTGACAAATTGAGGGGTAAAAATACTGTATAATTCGCCATTATCCGCCATGACAGGATCAATCAGAATTAGATTATCCTTCGTTTTGAAAGCTTCAAAAAATGCACTCACTAAATCCAATTGCTCAAAAGAACCAAGAAAACCGGTATAAATAGCGTCGAAATGAATATCCAGCGATTTCCAATGTTCGGTAATCGGGTGTATATCTTCCGTTAAATCCCTGTAGGTGAATCCTGTAAATCCACCCGTGTGAGTGGATAACACTGCCGTAGGCAAAACGCTGACTTCTATTCCCGCCGCTGAAATAATAGGTAAAGCTACCGTCAGCGAACATTTGCCGAATCCTGATATATCATGAATTGCAGCCACTCTTTTCAATTGTTTTATCATAAAAATTTAATTTAAATAAAATAATAAGGCACAAAGATACAAAAGAAAATAAGTATTGTGGATTCAATATATCTAAATAATCCATAATTAATAATGAATTATAACTTTATTGTTGCAAAATATATACAAATTCATTTAGTATATATTTTTATGATAATTTATTTTAATTATAAGAATAAATATATTTATCAGAATAAAATAAAATGTATTTTTTAAGTATATATGAAAAATATATTTAATAAATAACTTGCAATGAAAATTCACTTTTCATATTTTTGTAACCATAAATAAAATGTGCGACATATTGAGATTATTTATTATTAAATGAGTAAACATCGATTAATTAAATTTTTGTTATTGCACAATGGGCTATATGAGGGTTTTTATTGTCGTTAAAGTTTTTCTCAACAAAACCATATTGAATGAAATTATTTTTTTTTTAACTAATTATATAACAAACTGAAGTATGATAAAAAGACTCTATTTTTTAGTAATTGTGTCGCTTTTTGCTATTGGCATGAAAGCCCAAGTCACAATAGGAAGTAAACAGGTTCCTGAACAAGGATCAGTTCTTGATTTAAAGAGCGATACGCTCGGTTTTTTACCTCCTCGTGTTAATTTAATTTCACCAAGTTCATCAAAACCTCTTTCCGTCCATAGTCAAGGTATGGTCGTTTTCAATTTAACGCAATCGGATTCGTTGCAAGTAGGACTTTATTACGACACTAATTCGTCGTGGGTACATCTTTCCGAAACTCCACTTATTAAAGAAAATTGGTTTTACATGCCGTCAATCCCTATCAGCACAGTTGCTGCATCTTATCCGGCAACAGGGAATACCGTGGATTTATACGCCGAATTTCAAAAGCAATTGTATGGCACGGGTCCTTTAGTAACGACAAGTAAATCTCCCGCGACTCCGGTTTTATCTATGATACCCGCTCGGACGGATATCGATTATTACGTAACAAGTTGTGATACCACTGTGTTTGGTAATATATCAATTACCCCGAATGGAGTGTTGAGCTATGATCTTAAAGCCGTTGCCAGCGATTCTACCTACATGAACATTGTGTTTGTAGAAAAGAAGTAATTATTTCGTCGTAGGATCGGAACTTTTTTCCGATCATAATACGTAAAGCAAATTATTATGAAGGTAAAATATATAAAATTTATATTGGGAACAGTGTTGCTGTTTTCCGGTATTTTTTTGGTACAAGTGCAAGCTCAAGTCGCGGCAACTCCCGGTGGAATTACCAGAGCGACGGTTGTCGCATGGTTAACATCCGACAATTACAACGGCAACACGGGTACGTGGACCAATCTTATCAAAGGAACATCCGGACTTGGAGATTTTAACATCACTCCTACCAACGGTATAACTGCGACAGGTATTCCTCCGGTATTATCAAATTCCGGCGGATTCAATTTTTTTCCGGTGGTCACATTTGACAAACCATCGATTGGGGCGGCGCCTAATGCACTTTTTTCACAAAATCCGATTAATCTTCAAACGACCGATAATTTTACAGCTATTTTCGTGTTTCAGCGAGCTACGCTTGATAATTACGACGGTCTTCTCGGTATGGCATCTGGCGATCAGATCACTTCATTATCGTATCGTACTACCGGCAATAATTCAATTTCTTTTGCTTGGGGCGGTACTGCGAGATATGATGTAGATACTATCCAATCAGGAATATTTATTTTGGATAATTCCAATACCAATTCAACGAGTCCTACCACAGGTCTCGGCTATGATGGCATGCGCTATTATAACAATGGAGTCTTGCAAGCTCAAGGCACCCGGACTTTCTCCAATTCTTGGTCTTCTCCGGGAGGCGTTGGTTCAACGGGAGGTGCAGGGGTTGTTGGGTCTGTAGCGCTCGGCAACGCTGGTTTATATACCGGACCTTATTATGGCTATCAGGGAAATTTGCAGGAAGTTATCTTGATTAGAAATACAGGCGGACCGAATACGCAAGCCAGTGGACAGCATCTTGACCCGGTAGAGTTGCAACAAATTCAGTCGTATCTTGCCGTTAAATACGGTATTACGTTGAAGAGTGCGGGTGATTATCTCAACTCAGCCGGACAAACGGTTTGGAGCAGAAGTGCGGCTGCTACCAGTGGTTTTACTTACAAAATTTTCGGTATAGCACGGGATGATGCCTCCGGATTGTATCTGAAGCAATCGGAAAGTGTGGATAACACCGGTTTGTCGGTTTTTGTAGGCAATAGCTTAGCAACAATCAACAGCCAGAACACCGGAACGCTTGATAATATGGAATATTTAATGATGGCGGCGAACAGCGCTACTCCGATTGTGTCGCTTAACAACTTTCCAATGACAGGGTATCGAAACGGCGATTTGCAGTCAAACACCGGTTTCAATCTCCAAAGTTGTACGTATCAGTCACAGTTGACAGGACCTGATGCGTCGCTGCAAGTGACGTTGCAATCATCCTCCAATGATTTTACATACCTCCTTGTTTCTTCGGATTCAACTTTTGCTCCCGGAAACACTGATTATTACACATTGAATAACCGAGATGCACAAGTTACTTTTACTTCGGGAGTCGCGTATTTCAAATACGTTGGTTTTTCGACGGGTCCCGGAGGCGTCAACTTGGGTTTGCGCTTATGGTTGCGCGCTGACGACGATGCATCGGTCACGATCACCCCTCTTTCTTTGACGAGCGATACACGGCTTTCGGGTTATCCGGACGCAGTTAGCGATCCAAATAATGTGCCTGCAGTTTCGGTTTGGTCGGATCTTATCCGAAATCAAACGTATTCGTATGATGCTGATGCCGCAACGGCTAACCATCGTATTCCCGTTATGCAATACTATAGTCCTTTAATGAACTACCACCCTGCAGTACGTTTTTGGGGGTCGGGTACCACTTATGGCGCTTATCTCTCGAATACAGGTGGAATCATGAATTTGCCGACTGATGTTGCAGCACAACCTGCAAGTACCGCCATATTCTTGGTAAATAATAACTTTGGTACGAATCCGTGGGTATATAACATGATGTTTGGTAGTGCGACAGGTACCGCAAACTACAACGGTCCCGGTTATGCCGTTCAACAGCCAACGGGAGCTACGTATGCGGGCGGGCGATTCAGAACATCTGCCACTGAGGCTATGGGATCTAAAAATCTGTTTCAACCCGGCGCTACTTCTATCCTTGATTATATTCAATCTTACTATAGTACAACATTAGGTAGTATAGTGTTCCGTTTCAATGGTCAAGTGGACAGCACCATCAATGGTACAGGCAATACCGGCGTCACCATTACCGGCGGCAACCAGTATTTTTCATGGGGCTCTTTCGATATGCGTGCGCCTTCTCAATTAGGAAAAGGATATACGTTTGACAGGGTACTTCAAGGCGTAATGAGTGAAGCAATCATATTTGACCGGCAGTTAACTTCGCTTGAAACTCAACAAGTCGAATCATACATGGCTTTGAAATATGGTATTACGCTTTATCCATCCAATACCGCTACGAATCGGTTCACGTATCTGTTTTCCGACAGCTCTGTGGTTTGGCCCGGAGATTCCCCTGACGGGAATATTTATGCAACATACTATAATAACGTAGCTTCTGTGATTCGCGACGATGCAGCTCGACTCAACAATACGCATTCACATTCTACCAATGTAGGCTCGTTGCTCCACATGGGTGTGGCAGGCACTACATTAAGCGATGATGGAAGCAATACAGGTTCTTTAAACGATTTGGAAGCGGTTACTTTTGGTAATGATACAGCTACAACGATTACACAGGTAGCAGACCCTGCATCTTGCGGTGCGTTTGCTTACAAGTTCGACCGCGTATGGCTCGTTCACAAAATAACGCAAAATGATCGCCCGATTGATATGCTGGTTGGTGCGCAAAACAATATGGGTCTTACGATTGGTAATGATCCTAATATGGCAACATACTACACGGATTTAACTTCCGGTTATAACGTAAGCCTATTAATAGCGGATTCACCCGACAGCTTGAAACAAGGACTTTACAAAGCAGTGGTGCCGATGCGCTATATCAATGGCGAACAGCAATGTAACTACACCTTCACTGATGAAGATACTTATCTAAGCTTTGGTTTTAAAGCCAATCGCGGAGGATGCGTCGGTGACGATCCTGTATTTTCAGGCGCTAAAGTTTACCAATGGACGAATTGGACCAGTCAAACGAACCGGGTAGTTTCTCCAAGGTCGGTTGCTATCAATGACTCCATCGATTTGGGCGATAGCATTTACGTACTGCAAACCAAGGTGACTTACCCGGTGAATGTAAACGCCACGGTCGGTTATCCGAGGTCGGTCAGCTCGCCGCTCGCAGGAAGTTTGCAAGTGATACGGCAAGGTGGCACAGTGCTTCAGGATGTAGCTATTACGATCAAATTTAACCGTACGGTTATCCCTTCATTTACAATTGCCGGTATCGATGGATACAATAATTCGTATGAAGAGGTAGAAGTTAAAGGCTCTTGTTCAGGTAGCGACTATGTGCCAACGCTCAGTTACGCAACATCCTCAACAAATGCCAACTATAAGATAAGCGGTAATATAGCGACATGTAATAAAAATATATCTATGGATGGTAACAATCTAAACGGTATGGTCAATGTGAATTTTGTGGGAGGTGTTGACTCTGTAACCATTTTGTATCGAACAAAAGTGAATACATCAACCATCGTACGAAATCTATACATATCGCCGATAACCCTACGTTCGGTTCCACCCCCTCCTCCAATCAACGAGGATGGTCTGTCGTTCGTAAAAGCTGCGAATAATACGTATTATACTACTTGTGACCCTGCGACCTTTACTTTCGAAATTCAGAATACGAATTGCGATGATAAAAGCGGAGTTACCTTCAGCGATACGTTGCCGGCAAATATGACTTGGAATGGTTCGATTGGTTTGGATGCGGTAAGCGATTCCTTGAATCAGACCGTTACTACTGAAGTTACTACGGTGGGAAATCGAGAGATATTGACTGTTCAAAATTTGGTTATCCCTGGAACGGGTACATTATTACTAACTGCCGGAGCTCAATTCTTGGATCAAGCAACGAGCGGCATCTATAATAATAGTGCTACGATTTCATATATTCAAGTCGTAAACAATATAGATAACCCTCGAACGCTTCAAAGCGTCGATAAGTACACGTTGTTGCCGCAAACTTCTTTCAGTGTAACTCAAGAAACGGAATTGCTGCAGGAATCCGCTTCTATGGTAGCGCCTCCGCATTCATACAGGGAAAATAGCGCAGTTACTTTCGTTGTTTCAATTAACAATCCGAATCAGAATACGCCTCCCAATATGTTTATGGATTTATACTTCAATCCCGACTTTACGTATGTTCCGAACAGTATGAAAGTTAGCATGTCAACAGGTACTTTAGATCCTACTTACGTGCCGGTTGTTGTAGATTCTGTCGGAGGAATGCTAATGATTGGATCTATCATTGATTCGGTAGGATTTGTTCAACCGACCGGTACAATGCAAATTACGTTCCAGTTGAGATCTCCGAGTACCGTAGTATATGCTGTGGATAGTCTTGGCAATCCGACGAAACAAATAGAAGATTTGGATTTAGATTATATTATCTATTCGACGAGCGACGACGATTGTTTATTAAAATCGATTGAGGGTTTGAATGGTTATGTAGCGGTTCCGTATGCGACTGCGAAAACATCCATTATAACGAATCAACATGTCACTACAAAAATAACTGGCTTAAGTCAATAGCTGTTTTTTTCTTCTTGTGTTTCTTGAAAAGAGTAAAGACGGGGTGCAAACTCCGTCTTTATTCTTTTTTGTACCATATAGTGTATAGTACAACTACATTTGTACTTAGTTAATGCAAACTCAACCAATCAATAATCGAAACAACCGCTATCGTTGTTCCGTTTTCCAAAATTGTTTCCGTTTCGTCTTGTGTTATGATTTTCAGATTGTTGCAACACAATTCCGCTGCACCTTTCAGCAGAGCGGAAATTTCACGTTTTCGCGTCTTTCCATTTTCAAGTGTTAAAGAAACCTGCATTAGTTCCTGAATTTTACCGTTCCGGGCAATAACAAAATCTATTTCATAATTATTGTTGAAATAATAAATATCAAAATTACCACCTGCTCTCCTTCTGCAAAGTTCTAAAAATACAATATTTTCAAGCAAATAACCTTCGTTTGCACCTGTAATTTCAGGTAAAAACGATACAAAAGCAGGGTCTATTGCGTATGTTTTTCTATTGCCTGTGCGAGC
>Ga0123354_10002079_pt1 | contig 25857 bp, 14 predicted proteins | sample TergutLab28metaG_2_FD_97872 | JGI IMG/M metagenome (GOLD analysis project Ga0123354, IMG submission 97872) | Labiotermes labralis P4 segment gut microbial communities from Petit-Saut dam, French Guiana - Lab288 P4 | ecosystem: Host-associated > Arthropoda: Insects > Digestive system > Gut ...
AAGATGGACGTATTAACGTCTGAAACATGTTGAGCAATATATAATAAAGCAAGTGTCATCTAGTTGGTCAACCTTTATTCAAATATCAAGATGATGCACGGTCCAATACGCATAAGATTCGGATCATTTATGTTCTGTCGTAACAGTTTGAGTATTGCGGCGTGCTAAGCGTATCAAGTTGTACTACTTACAGTTTTTCTGTGAGGCGGTTGCCGGCTTCTTCGTGCAGTAGTGAACAGGCTTCTGTCCCTGTGTAGCTTTCACTCCTGCGGGGGTGAATGGCTTCCCACAACTGAGTTATTTCTAGCAGTTTGGCTGCGTGGAGCTGCGCGCCCCCTGTAAGGGTCTTCTTAAACTAAATTGGAGTGTATGTACTTGTCTAACACAACTTTATTTGATGGTAGAGATATGTATAGAATATACTATATAAACAACAACTACATGCTTCGGCACTTGACAATGGCCTTCTTCAGGCTGAGAAATGAAAAGACTTAGCAGCTATACTCCACTTATGTGGGCGGTATAGAGTGGGGAGGTCTAGGTTAATCTCGTCTTTAATTCTTAGAGTGGGTAGTTTTTTTCTGAGTGTGTTTATAACCTGGGGAGATTAACCTAGACATAGCATATAACAGCAGAAACCCTATGTACCCACGCCGCCCATCCTACATACATGCGAGATCTCGTGCCCACCTCACCTCGTACCTCCCCACTCTATACCGCCCACATAAGTCGAGTGTAGCTGCTTACTAAGTTTTTCCATTTCTCAACCTGAAGAAGACCATTTTCAAGTGCCGAAACATGTAGTTGTTATTTATGTAGTAAATTCTATACATAACTCTACCATCAAATAAAGTTGTGTTGGACAAGTACATACTCTCCACTCTAGTTAATGTACACAACGGGGATGACGAACGTTGTGATTAAGGGTCTTCTTTTATTACGGTTTCAAATATTGCATTTTCTCTGACCGGTAGTCTGTCTTTGATTTCGCTGTCGGCTTTAGTTTCTTTGTAAATATGGAAACCTTCTTGTGTGTCCATCATTTTGCCTTCCTTTGTTACGTGGACGACTTCCATTATGTCTTCCATTTTGCCGATGGCATACTTGTTATCTATAAGGTCTTGGGCGAATTTTGACCTATTGTTATTGCATTTAAAGTCCCGCACGTGCTCTTGAAATCTGACTTTAAATGGTCTGTCCTGTATATTTCATTTTGCATTCAGGGCATGTTAACTGGTATACACCGCTTCTGTCATATTTGCTCTGGGGAACTTCTTGCCTTATAGCTAGGCATTTTCCATTTGTGTTGTCAGTAGTGAATGCAATCTTTACATTTGTGCTCTTAAACAGTTTTATAATAAATCTGGTCTCTTTCCCAACGCACGTAAACTTTGCCCACTTTTGTTTCTGGTTGTTTTATCTTTGTTTTTTCCCTTTGTTGAAATATTGCTTTTATCACTGTTAACGCGCTCATGACGTAGGGTTTATGGATTGTGGATAAGCTTAAGTAACGTTCTGTGATAATGTAACACGTGTGTGCGGCCCTGAAGCGTCAAATGAAACGCGTAAGAACTGACGGCAAATGGAAAGTTTTTGGCTCACGTTAAGGCACAGAACGGTAGCTTTCTGGGTAAGGGCAGTGAGGAATCTTATTTTGATGAAACGCGTTTCTTCTGTCCTTGTAATTCCCAAGGGACACACACAGGAACATATCCCTTTGGTGACTACGATTTGTCTGGGTTTTGCTAAATTGTAGGCTAATTTTCTTAAAATTTTACTCATGCTTAGGCTGTCGTCTAACTTGGTACCTGCACTTCATCGTCAGTTTTAGCTTTAAATTACACTACATCGCTGTGAAGTTAAAGGACCTGCCGTACAAGTTCATCCCGGTGACAGTATACATTTTAGCGGAATCTCCAGCCTCGCTATCGAGAGGAAATTCAGTCTATTCGACTTCCGGCGACAGAGCCGGAAATCTTGCTCCAAGGACACACGTATAAGAAATCGATGAACCTTGACGAGCATCTGAAGCTGGAGTACGTTACGCGATTCTTTGTAGCAACTGAATAATAATAAAAATAATAAGGGTCTGTGGCACTACTAGCAGTCTGTCACAGCGGCGCACAAAATTGAACTCGGCAGAAGATTATAGAATATTGTGTCAGACAGCAGGGAGCAGCAAGGGGCCAGCTAGCCAAACACCTATGCTGCTCATTTCTGTGTTTCCTGGCAACCCGAACCGACGTCATGTGTATTATTTGTTCAGTAATAAACTATTATTGATTTTCGTTGAATACTCTTATTGTGTTCGCTCATGAGGTAATTGGATAGCTGTGTTTATCTCAAAGTCCGTTTCCGGTTATCACCATCTGCATCTTGGTCTTTGTCCTCTTCGTTCATTTCATACTGTCTTCACCCAGTACGTCAGACTTTTCTATCTTTTCATGTGCAATTGTTGCAATAGCCTACATTATTTGCCTTAAGTTTCTCATACATTTCAGAATTTTCTTTATAGCCTAACCGTGTTTTCGATACCAGGTTGAATAGTAGGTCTGCTCTTTCCGTGAAACCACTCTCAGTATTTGTTGAGTGTTCGATCACACTTATGCGTGTGTCTTCAGTTTTGTGTCAAAGAGTTGGTAGCATTCAAATCATTTTGTGGTTAAAGACATTGTCGTTGTAATGTTTTTATTACGAAACAAAGAATAAACAATTTTCCTAAGATTGTTGAAGTAACGCGTTGGTGATTGGGTGGGTCTGTCAGTAAGAACCCGAAATAAAAGCACAAAATCTTATCGGAAAACTGCATGATTTTCGAACCACAAAACAAGGGCGAAAGTCAAATCCATGTAGATAAGCTGTTCGGATACATAATTAATCTCTCCGAAAGAAATGGCGAACCTCGAGTGTTAAGGGCGCTATACACTCTCAGTTAAACTGGGCGATTTTACTATGTGACGTCATACCTGACGGAAAAACTGAGTAAACTGCGCAGTTTTGACAGGCAATAGCGCAGGCCTCAGAATTGTCTTTTCCAGTCTTCTTTCACACAGAGAACTGCGCATTTCACTCAGGGAATCCCACAGTTTCCTCACTTTACCTGTGGACACCACGATGACATCATCTCAAGGCACTCAATTCATTCATCAGATGAGCATCGCATGATATGTTCCTTTTCAAATACCACTTCTTACTCCACATTTTACGCTTTCTTTTCATCTTTTCGGATAACATTATGGCCGATGTGACTAGCAAAACAGCAAACGACAGCCTTGTTTTTATCTACCATAGTCACACGCACAAGAAGACACACAGAACTGAACAAAAAAAAAATTATAAACCTGATGGGAAACCTGTGCTGTGCCAGAGAACATTCAGTTCAGTTTTTCGTGCAATTTTTTTTGCACAGTTTAACTTAGGGTGAATGGGGTCCTTTATGACTCGGGATTTGTATGATACATGATATATTTTCGAAATACAATTGGGTTGACACCCGGTGGCAGTAGTACAATATGCATTTACACACAATCCACACAAGCAATACATAGAACAACACAATTAACTAACTGGGAAGAGTGCAGGCCGTGCCCCGTCTTTGCGAATTATACCCTGGCATTTGTCTTACAACTGAGGAAAAAGCATGGAAAAACCTCAGTCAGGGTAGCCGAAGAGTGCCAGTTGGCTCGATGAAAACAGAATATACAGAAACGAACATACAAAACAATAAGAATACACAACTTACAGAATTAAACAAAAGTATGCAACCATAAAACCATATATACAATGATAAAAAAAAATACCATAAGAACATGAAGAAATATGATAAATGGAAAAGCCATAAAAGCAGCAAAATTCATGTGATTTACATATCCTCTAATAATGTTAGACGCCCTGTAAAAGAAGACTTTCACTACACTTCACCCAACTAAACTTCACTCCACTTCACTACACTTTTCGACACTTCACTTCCTATCATTTAAAGTTCACCCAACTACACTTCACTACCCTCTCATTTGGCTTAACCCCATTTAAATTTCCTACCGCTCCATTTCACCTCACGTCACTACGCTTCACCACACTTCACTGCACTTTTAGATGATTTTCGCCACTTCCGGAATTTTTTGGCACCAAGAGAGTAACCCAGTGGATATTTAACCCGAGCTCTCGTAAATCTTATTACCTTACATTTTGGGGATTTATTTTCATCCCATTTTCTACTGCCATTCCCCCAAGGTGTCTAGATTCTTCTGCAACTTTCCTATGTCGTTCTTCTTTGTGATTTTCAGCGAATAGGTATAGATACGGCTTCTTGATCATGTAGATTAGGCGTACTCTATTTTAGAATGTGAAACCATGTAGTTTGGTAGACATTTAGGCCTATTAACGTTTCGGGGAAACTTTTGCATCCGTATTCATGAACTCCAGTATATTATATTACCATTATTCGTAAAGTACAGAGTGTTTCTTTTATCGTTTCCTCAAGCCCGTCAGCTTTGTCGCACAGAAAACCTACACCCGCCGATACGTCCCGTAACAGTTACTGTGGGCAGAGAGCGATAAAAGGGACACCGTGTTCTACTTATGCACCATATTAATGTCTTTTTTATCTACTTTGAAGATAGGGGCAGTCGGTACCTCCGAAACGTTTCTTTATTTCTAAAGTCACATTGCAGAAAACTGTATCCTAAATTATTGAGACGTCTTCTTTTCAAAAGCACTGCAGATGTAACAAAAGTCTTACATGCCTCATTTCCGCCTGTAGTGTATTTTGCTTTGTCGGACATCTCCTTGTTTTCCTACCGTATTCTGCTAATGTTTTGAATGCCAGTACGGTATTTATCAGTGTATGTAAATTGCTTCGCTATTGACTCATGGAATTGTCTTGTTTTCCCCTTTTTATTTCCGTCTGGACTTAGTATGTTTCATGAAACATATGCCCGCCTCTCCTGTTCGTTCATTAAAATCATACAACTTCAAACTAGCGTGTCTTTAATATTGAAAGTTCATCGAGCATGAACTGAGAATAATACGCGGACAGATGGAGGATGGCGTAACTAATACGCGCTATATGCAACACATTGTTTGAAAAGCGCCTATCAGAGTCTTGGCCAGAGTACACAGCTAGGCATCAGATCCTCTTTCTTCCAGGTTCTGGCCTCAACGATCTTCCGCAGTATTGGTATTGTTAAATGGTAAATTAGGTGAAAATTTCGTTTCGTTATTTCACCATTTGGAAGGACTCTGATTAACACAATCAGCCAGCTGAGCTGCTGAGAGCACCAGATCGCTGCTAGTGCTTTCGTATTAGGTAAACAGGTGTACACCCAGCACTTATTTTGCGCCTTTTTGGTTTAACGACCCTTGAAATAAACACCACTTCTTTCTTTGCGCTCTGTCATTTTCGGTGTAACGCCCTTTGGCTGGTGCATTCTATTACGCTAACCTCTTATTGCCGATGGCAGTTTCATTTTTACTTACGCTTTTTTCATTTACGCCCACTCTTTCAGTAACGCATCTCAGGGCGTAAAACAAGGACTGGATTTATAGCAGAATCATTTCAGCCGAGAACCTGTGATCCCCTGCCTTGGCGGAAAAATAAGAGGGTAATATTTCCCGGACTTCACTCCGCAGCGAAAAAAGACCTTGTGTTGTGGCCATCTTAGTTTCCTGCGCAAAATGAAACAAAAGAAGGTCAGTTTCTTTCAAAGAGGAGCAGATTTAAATCTTCAAACTATCAGTGTTATTACTCCTAAATGCTAATTTTGAATAAGCAAAAAGATTTCCCGTTTTATTTCAAACGCTGTAAATTTATTCTTTATTTTATTAATAACCGGTCAGCAGAATATAAACATGACACTAACAAATTGTTTGCGCAATTCAGTGCAGTGTTTGGATATGTAAAGAATGCTTAATGTGACGGAGTATGACGAAGGAAGCCATGCCATTTCGAGGAAACAAACTTAAATCATCCAGGAACTCAGTGACGTACTGCCGACAAAAAAAAAAGTACAATTTTCAGAATACGCTTTCTGTCCGTTACTTTCGTCATTTACGTGCAATATGTGCCCAGTTACATGGAAAAAGTAAAATTATACAATAATAATAAATTGCATATAATGTAATCAGTAGCTTATTAAGTAGAAACCTACTGTGACGTGACAGAGTAAACGAAGCGAAATGGTTCAATAAGCTCGTCATCAAGGCGGCCCATGATGAATGGAACCGTGTCTCGGCCAAGACCTTTTTCGTCCATTTCGAATTTATGCAGTGGTCTCTGAAGAAGAGTATGTACTGTACCGTGGCTAGGGATACAGATATAGGCGTTACAGCGAGGGTGCGCTGTGGCAGGCAGTCGTAGTGCGTTCAAGTCCGAACGTGAGGTTTTGCTACAGATTAAGGACAATAACAATGATCAGTGCTTTAAACGAGGAATTATGACCCCTTCGAACGCTTTAAACACACATAACTCTGTGGATCTAGACAGCCGCGAATGGGTTATGCGGTGTTATATTCTTTTTGTTAAAACTCAGTTGACGATGCCGAGTACTATGGACCAAAATGAAATTCGCCGGTACGACACTGCAGCCCTTCGGTATGATCAGAAGATAAAACGCACGTACAGGCTGTACATGTACACTTCACAAAAATCAAGATGAAATGACATAACAGTCCTAAGACATGGGCTACTTTTAGTGCTGCGGGTGGTACGACCGCCCCGGGAGGCAGAGATTAGGGGGGCGGCAAAATGAATACTTTCAACGAAAAAAACTGCGCTAAAAAAATTTAATGACTAAGCCAAGTAAAAGGAAAATCAAGAACGAGTGGGTTTTTTAATTCTCCATTTCTGTTAGATGTGGCCTTTGTGATTTCTCGCCCCCGACGCCAAACAACCTAGCTGCGCCACGACTTAGAGAATTTAATTTAAAAACAGGCATGTCTAGCTATTTTAGTGCATTGTTTGTGTGTATCCATGTGGCTTGCAGGTTGTTTTAAATGTGATGTGAATATAGACAACGTTGGCCCATTAGATCGCAGAGATTAACATGCAAACAATCTGGGATACATGAAACACATATAAACATGTGGGCTTTGTATTTATGGTATTGGTACTATGTTGTGTTGGCCACGCGATATTTTGATTATTTATGCATTCGTATTGCCTGGTTAATTGGATGTCGCAATTTCCCAGCAAAAGCTGGAAATTGTGTCAAGAAAAAGAAGAAAAACAACAAGTATTTCTCAGTTTCGCATTTTGTAGGGCCAGTGGATTGTTTGACTGTGTGCCTTCTTACAACAAATTTTGTGCACTGTTCAAGAAATGCGCCCAGTGTTTCTCATTGTGAAATTTAATTATCCATGGTGACTATTTTAACGTTGTTTTAAGAAATGAGAGCACGTTGAGTAACGTAATAACTTCTAGGTATTATTTTATTTCATTATTTGGGGGTTAAAGTAAAAGAGAGAAAAGCTGTTACAGGTATTTTGTTTGTTAGAATTTTCCTGCTTGATGTGAAGTATTCACTAAATGATTCACGTGGATTTCCGGGAAATAGCATTATCGTTGTTGTAATTTTAGAACGTGGTAACACTGTTTGTTCGTCAGTGACGTCACACACAGGCTGAGAGGAAATGTTGTAGCCGCGTGGATAAGTGTGCCTGCTAAAATTCTTGTTATTCCACCAGCCTTCCCCAAATTTTCATTATTTCTATGGTTCACATTACATTACAGCCTATAAGTGACTTCCCAGAAAGAGTGGGATACAAAACATAATTCTCGTAAAAGAAGAGAGTTTCGTAATTCCGACTATGACTGTCCGCAGGAAAATGCCACGAGCATGATCACATTTGTGCAGCACCGAATTATGGTCTGTGGCGAGCACACAGTTTTCGCATAGAAGGAAAGGGGAAGAGTGTGGAGAAGTCCTAATATCCTTCCGTACAGTGTGTTGTTTGTTAGAATTTTTCTGCTTGATGTCAAGTATTCAGAAAACGATTCACGTGGATTTCCGGGCAATAGCCTTACCATTGCTGTTGATATTTTATTTACGTTACATGAATTCACAATAACAATAAACGGGATATAGAACATGTCAAGAGTAATAAACTAAAATCCGTGGCCTTAGTCCGCACGCGAACTATACCGACGAGCGGCCGCCGCCGGTCGGCGAAGTGCGTGCCAACTTACAAGTAAGAAATCTTCGGAATCAAAGCAAGATGATTCCAAGTCAAGTACATGATGATGTTTAATACAGATAGGATCAAAACCACTCTGTTAAACAAGACATGAAAGATAAGAATGGAGTTAACAGGCAGAGAAAAGTCAGTGTACAGACCACAAAATAAATAAAAACAGCAAATTATACATATGAATAACATTAATACAATAATGTCATGGTGAACGAAACATAGAATTAAGACTATGTCTTGTGTATTTTCATCTTATGAAAAACGATTCATGACACATTATCAGCTTGTAATAGGTTTATACTGAAAATATTCTTCTATGGAGTAAAAAGAATTGTATGTAGGAATCGATTTAAGTACATTTCACATTTCCTAACATTATTGGATAAGTCTTTAATGTATGGAAGAATTTTGTTAAGAATCTTAATGCCCATGTAATGTACTCCCTTTTGGTATACAGTTAAATTAGTTATGGGCTGGTAAAAATTATTATTTTGTCGTGTACCTTTAGTGTGATTCTCCGAGTTCAAAGTAAACAGGTTTTGGTTGTTGACTACGAAAAGCATGAGTAAGAGGATATATTGAGATGCAAAGGGTAAGATTTCCAACCTTTTAAATAGATTCCTACATGAAACCATATTAGTATGACCCATCATAATTCTATTCTTTTTTGCATTCTAAATGTTTTAGAACGTGGTAACACTGTTTGTTCGTCAGTGACGTCACATACAGACGGGGAGGAAATGTTGTAGCCGCGTGGATAGCTGTGCCTGCTAAAATTCTGGTTATTCCAGCCTTTCCTAAATTTACATTATTTCTATGGTTTACATTACATTACAGCCTATAAGTGACTTCCCAGAAAGCGTGGGATACAAAACATAATTCTCGCAAAAGAAGAGAGTTTCGTAATTCCGACTATGACTGTCCGCAGGAAAATGCCACAAGCATGATCACAATTGTGCAACACCGAATTGTGGTCTGCGGCGAGCACACAGTTTTCTCGTAGAAGGAAAGGGGAAGCGTGTGGTGAAGTCCTAATATCCCTCCGTACAGTGTGTGTACTGTTAGGTCCCAAATTATGTCCAGTGTGTCGTAAACTGATATTTTGCAACGGTGGTGGGTGTTTTGGTGTTTGAGGGTATAATGTCAGTAGAACATGTAGTTTTACAAATCTTGTTTGGAGGTAAAAGCCGACCGCCTATCTCTGTTCAGTATTTCGTTGTCAAAAGAAGAGAATTTTAATTATTTAGCTCTTTCGAAAGTGGTGTCCCACTGTGGTGTATGAAAGGCATCCGGCAGGTTAATGTCAGTCAGTGCCCAGAAATTTATTGATTTTTCATTTCAAATGTAGGTATTGAAATAGCGTTAATGGTATGGTGCACAATTATTTACGGTTACAAGTGTGAAGTTTAGAAATGAATTTGTGATCAAGAATGGCACGTGCATCAGGACCGTCTGCTCGTTGAATTATGAGCACAATCGAATGGTTTTAATGCTATACAAGACTTAGTGATCAGCCAGGTTATGTGTAACGGAAAAGTTTCGTCACATTTTTTCATTTATTTCAGTTCTAGGATTTTGTTTGGCGGGGGCGTAAAGAATGTTGAACAACGGAAAAACAATATGGCAAAATTATGTTTCAGATTTGAAGTGTGAAGTGTAGCAAATACAGGCAACAGAAAGCTTGGGTGTGACTTTTTCAGGCAGAAAGTGAGATTACTGCTTTGCCATTCAGGTTCAGGTGTTGACAGTGTTGCAGACTACTTCATTTGTTACACGAAATTCGCCAGACCAGGGTGTCAAAAGTAAATATAATTCACAAAGATTATCATCTGGGATGTGATGTCAAGTAGCTCAATATTAACATACCAACATATAAGATGACTTTGATGCCTCCTTCTCCAGGATAGATGGAATGATTCTTCTTCCTTTGCCATGAAGATGGAGGCAACTGGTTGCTCTGTGACGTTGCCGTTTATTGACTGTGTTACCTGATGGCATGCCCCAGAAACAGTAATTTTCGTAATGACCTGGAACACCAATTTATAGATACATTTCATGCTAGTGTTTCTTCTTCTTCTGTGTCACACCTTTGCTTCTCATGACTTGCAGGAATTAATTCATCTGACAACATGAATTTTACATAACAGACTCTTAGATGAATGAATTGAATATGGAGCATTGGTAGAATGATAATGAGCAGTAGAAAACTGAAGTACTTAGACAAAAACACAGCCCAGTGTCACTGTGTTCACTAGGAGTCATACATGTCCTGTCTTGGGGTCAAACCCAGGCCTCTCTTTGAGACACCAGTGACTAACCACCCAAAATATGGCAGTTAGGCAGAAGATCAAAATTAAAAATGCCTTAAATGAGAATTGCAGCAAGAGTAAGGGAGATAACCGAATGGTTAATTGAGAATGTTAAGAATGAAGTTTATTATTTATCCTCTGAACTCTAGTTCTGAAGAGCAGTAGAGTGGCTGGGAGGACAAAATAAAAAGATAAGTTAAAGAAATAGGTTAGGATGGTTAGTTGTTTCATCATATGGAGTTAATGTCACATGTGAGTTATTTGAGGCCACAGAATTTTCCTTGCAGGAAGATGCACCTACTGATGTGCAGGCCATTATTTGTGAGGAATCCATCCTGCATATCTGCAGCCTTGTGGCAGGACCTAACCACATTTAGCCACACCACACTTTTGTAGATGAGCTTGTCGCAGAGTAGCAGAGTGACGTCTCTTGAATTCGTGATGTCGCCAAGTTCATATGTACTCTATCCTCCCCACGTATTGAGAGACATTGTGAGGGTGGCCCTGCGCCCATATGTAGGCTGGAAAAAACCTGATCCTGGAGACTGACACCGGCTTTCTTTCCTTTGGCACGGCAAGAGTTGTCCAGACTGATAATAGTGTTTGTGTTCCATTGCAACAGACTGTTGTTTGTCTCGTTTCGTGTGTGTTGTGTCGTGACCAGGGCAGCTGGATTGTGATATCATTATGCCAGGAACACCCAGTCCACTGAAGCTGGGTTTTCACAACAGTTCATACAGCAAGGTGAAGGGATCCCATAATGATCAGGACACCGAGCTCCTCAAAGGTTAGGGTCCCTGTATTGTATTTTAGTTTGTCCCAGTTACAGCGAATGTGCTGGTGGGTGAGTGAGTTTGTCCACCCCAAACTAGGCCAATCAAAATAGCTATTTTATCATTTTCAGTGATTATTGTCATAAAATGAACTGAAACTTACATATTTTATTTAACTTGGCTTAGGGTTCCTTGACACTAAGGGTTCTAGCATCTCTTGGTGGTGACAGTGAATATTATTGTCTTCAGGGATGTGATACCATGTAGTCTGTTAGATATTTATTCATGTTTCAGGGGAGTGTACTGTATCCAACCTTATGATAAAAGTGGAGGGTTGAAAGTGAGAGAATCGTTGCTGTGAAGGTGGAGGTAGTACAGTCATTCCTCTGAAACATTGCTACTTTTGTATGAGACTTCATAGCATCATGTCTCAGAAGCTAGTAATCTTCATCAATGAAAAATTTATTGTAGTACGTACACAGTATTAAGCAACTTGTTGGAGGAACCTGCTCTCTCCAACTTCAGGATAAAAGGTGAAGACAGCAGCTTTCTCCAAAACATTGGTACCTGTCTATGGAACTTCACAACATCTTATCCTGATTACTTGCTATAACTTAAGTGGCTTATTAAAATTTGAACTTAGCACTGGAACCCTTGTTTCAATTAATTCGAGATAAGTGATGCCAGCTACAACATGATAGGTGCTGCATCTCTGTAAGGCATGTACCAGGCCCAATCACTCAGTCCCTGTTGGCATCACCCTAATTGTCCTACTGAGCTTGTGCTAATCTTTCTATACATGTTACTCTAATGCAGCTTATTTAATGGTGTTGTACCCCGTATGCATGGTTATTGTATAAGAATTGGTCACAACATGGCTTTCATATTGTAGGAGCACAAGAGGACAAGCATGTCACCCCAGCACTCCGGCCTGGCATTGACTACATTAATCCAGGGGAAGAGGACCAGATGGTGAGTTGGAAATGTGCTAGCAAGTTGAGTGAGTCACAAAAAATGTTTATATTTGACGCTCATCTGATACAGCACCTTCGTACTCTAAAAGTCAGGCATATGGTAATTTTAATTTGTCTAGGTGTGTAAATTTGCATTAGTGAGAATGTGTTGTTTATGAGGTTTTGGTAGTATAGCAGAAGGATTGGATGTTCCAAGAACACTGACAGTTTTGATGCATAAACCTTCATGTTGCCTCATGAAACTCACCTGTCATGTTGAGGTACAACGTACTGTTTTTACTGTGCTTAATTGACCAGCATGCCACGTATGTCGCGTGAAGCAGAGGAGTTGCTCCTCACATTCTTAGTTTTGACACTGGTTGGAGGTGACTGGACAGCATCACATTCTGACTGCATGGAGGAACAAGGAAAACCTTGAAAGGCTTTAGAATAATGTTGAGGTTTGAATATAGACCCTACCAGGTACAAAGTAATGTTGCCAGTCAGTTGGTTGCAATGTTCAGTGCAAATAGTAGTCATATGTGTATGCTTTGTATGTAATTTTATTATTTAAAGTGTACCATTGGGACATGTCTTAAGTTTCTGTGTTGGATCTAGTGTGTTGCTCAATCTTATAACACAACTGAGAACTCTGCATGTGTGAGAGACTTCTGTACCACAGTTTCTTAAGAAAATTAAAATTTATAAATCAGACTGAGTTTCGTCAGACCTGGACAGTATAGTGGTAACTTTATGTGAAAGTTGTAGCTCTGTAAATAAGAGTTTATTTTCATCTTCACAGAAAACAAACTGCTTTTCCACCAAAGACCAACTGCATAATGTTCCTTTGGAAAGTAGGACTGTTTATTGTGATAATCTTGTAAAATGTACAAATGCACTGTGTTAGCAAAATGCAGTTGTTTCAATATTGTACGTAGGTGGTTCTGGCACAGTTGGTTGAGGTACTGTGCTACAAGCCGGAAAGTTGAGGGTTCAGTTCCTGATGGCCCTGAGATCAACTCAGCCTTCAACAGAAATGAGTACCAGGGATATTTCCTTGGGGTAAATGCGGCCAGTACCTAGGGCTGACAACTTTCATGTGCTGATTGTCTGAAAATTCTGGGAGCCTCAACCTGCTGGAGCTGTAAGGGCCTATTCAGGCCTGTACAGATGTAGCCTTTTTAGGTAGATGGTACTTACCACTTTACTCTAAAGGGTTTTAAAAACGTATTTCAGAAAGTGCTGATTATGAAGTTCATGAAATACTCTAGTGGACTTCAGCATACATCTTTAAATGAAGTTGTGTTTTATATGTTTGCTGAAACTGGTTACAGGAAGTATATGGCTACCAATGTCAACCTGTGTTGACTGCCCTGACATGGCTGTTCATTGTTTTGACCAGTGGCATGCTACGCCTGGTCTTCCACTGGTGGCCCCATTGGATGCTGTATGCAACACACAGGAGGTGCACCCTTAAAAGTGCTGAGAAAGTTCTTATTGTCGTAAGTGATATCTGCTAATAGGTTTTAGAAGAGGTGAAATGTTTGTTGTAATGATTTTGTATGATGTGGTACATGTGATTCATAGGAAACAATAGTGTGCGTAAGAGTGCTGCCTTCTGGGGTGTGATACTGTGTAGTTTGGTAAAAAGTTTGTCACATCCTAGAAGACAGTATTCTTCAACTTTTCTGTTATTTATGAGTATCTGATCATCACGAGAGCCATTGGTTGATTGTAACATTAACTACAACAAGAGTGATTTGTTCCAGGAACTGTACCAGAACAATCATAAATGTTTATATGTGAAGCCAGTTGAGACCGTGTCTTGCAGCAGCAGTACACAGTAAGTGTCTTATGCTTCCAAGGATGTAGGGGGTCTTCGAAAACATTTTTTATAGACACTCAGATCAGTTTTCTGTGTTGTAGAGCACCGTAAAAGTTTGTTCGAGAATTCTATACTGACATAAAATCATATTTCAGAGGTTTATAAATTTAAATATTGTATTTCATTTTCATATATTCCATACATTGAACTTCCTTAAAAGTGCATTTTTTTCCATGTGTATTGCTTCAAGGTTATATGTTCTTTTGTATGAATTCTCCAATTCTGTGAAGATTGCTGTGTTATTAAACCCATGCAGAGTTTATTGTTCTTATCTTACATAGCAGTGACATTCATTGGGATTTGTGCATGTTTAGCAAACAAATTATAAGTCTTTCTCTATTTGAAGTGAGACTAATGTCCTGAAGAAACTTTGCATTTGGTGTACATTTTTTATAACTGTTTTATTTAATGGTGTTGGTCCCTGTAGCTGTGACACTGATGAGTGCACTGCAGCTGATCGTTATTTTCGCCATGCATTTCATCTTAGTCATCACTGCTGTGTTCATGAACACCAGTAATCTTTTATCAGCAGTCTGTCCATGCCCATATTATATTTCTTTGTTCTGCATGCTAGTGTAGTATATAGTATGTTCTGCTCTGTATATTCTGTTTTCATCGTGCCAACAGGCACTCTTCGGCTACCCTGACAGGTTTTTCCATGCTTTTCCTCACTTCTAAGGCAAATGCCAGGGTATAGCTCACAAAGACAGGGCACAGTCCGCACTCTTCCCATTAGGCGATATTTTTTACGCAGTTAGTTTATTGTTAATTGTGTTGTTCTGTATATTGTTTGTGTGTAAATATGTACTGTACTACTGCCACCGGATGTCAACCCAATTGCAGTTAACAAATATATCAATATGAAATGTTAATTATAGGTGTGTAAGATGGTAGCCGTTGGTTATACAAGTGGCCATTTGTTCAGTAATTTGGTTGTCAGGCACTCAGAGGTTTAAAATTCTGGTACACTGAAGGAATACCTAAACACTGACCTCATCATAGTAACATTATAGAATGGAAAGACTGAGCATCACCTTCCCTTTGCACCTTGTGTTGCAGGAGGGGGGAGGAACATTCTGTCACGTGGGATGACAATGTGCTGAGTGACATGAAGCCCAGTACTGATGAGAAGCTGTCAGTGCATTTGTCAGGGGGTATATTCAGGGGTAAGTGTAGACATGTCTGTAATACCAGAAGGTATTGAGATATTTCCATATCTCACTGGCTATTATTGCAGATTTCCCATCTTTGCGTCTGTTCCGCTGCAAGAAGTTGAGCTATGTGTGGGATGAGGACCGTGGAGAATTCCTCAAGTTGTGTGGTCTTGACAAAGATGTTACCACTGCAGAACTGCACCAACAAGATGGCCTCTCAGCACGTCAGCAGTTCTTGAGGTAAGATTGCAGGAGGTTGGAGTTGTAAGGGAAAATTTGTTCAGCAGTGGAAGGAGTCTGTTATTGTATAAGTTTATAAGGAATATGATGAAACTGATGGTAGGAATTACTGAGGCTTATCACTTTTATTAAATACATATAAAATATTATATTATCCAATATTAAGTGCTTAAAGTAACTGTATATGTAAACAAAGGAATTGGAAATTATCAGTGTAGATTTTGACATAATAGGTCATATACTGGTCAGATATTCTGCCTTTATTAGTTAGGCCTGTTTTAGGAAAAATAAGGATGTTATATGGCAGTACATCAGCTATTTATAGACTTCAGGCCGGAGGTTTTGTATAATTAAATGTAAATAAAACCGGTAGTAAAGTCTGGATGGACAAACATTTGTTTGGTATGGGTCGTATTCAGAACTGACAGTTGTTAGTGCAGTCTTACAGCACACTGACATCCTGTACTTACAGCTGCTACTTGTGTTCCTCAGGCGTGTGGTGTATGGTAACAACGAAATCATCGTTCCAATCCATGGTGTCATCAAACTCCTGTTCCTTGAAGTGCTGAACCCATTTTATGTGTTCCAGCTGTTCTCATTTTGTTTGTGGTTTGTTGATGACTACATGTATTATGCATTGGCAATTTTGGCCATGTCTGTGTTCGGTATTGCAATGGCAGTGTTGCAGACTCGGAAGGTGAGTTGATTTATGGCAGCACTTCATGCTCTGATGTATTTGCCTTTGAATTCTCTCCAACTAGTTCATGTCATATAACTACGAAATTAAGTGTGTGCAGGATGAGCAAGATATATCTTACATAAACAGCCAGCTTTGGTTCAGTTGTGTGATAGGTTGAACATTGTTAATATGGTAAGTGCACCCGCATTTCTCAGAAGACATGGTACTCCATTCCAGAACCAGCAGAACCTGCGCAGCACTGTACATTCCTCAGATGTGGTCACAGTCATACGTGGTGACACAGGGAAGTTGGACACAATACCGACTGAGCACTTGGTCCCAGGGGATGTGATGGTGGTTCCCTCACATGGCTGTGTGATGCATTGCGATGCCGTTCTGCTGACAGGAAATTGCATCATTAATGAGAGCATGCTCACAGGTTAAGTATCAGTTCCAAATTAAAACAAGTTGTGACTGGAGTTTTATTTTAGAAGTGACCTTAAATTAATAAAGGGGCTGGTACAGTATAGTCATTGTAGTGACTAGGCTAAAGACTGGACACTGGTTCAGTTCCTGGCAAGTTGAAGAGTTTTTTTCTCTTCTCCAAAGCATCCAAACCAGCTCTAGGCCCAACCAGCCTCATATTCAATGGATACTGGTGGAATGATTCATCTGTGGAGGTAACGCAGCCCAGGGCATGAAGCTCACCACTCCCCTCCAAGTGCGAAGTTTAAGAATGAGTGGAGCTATGCCTCTGTGGCATGCACAGGGATAATTTTATCCTTACCTTACCCAAAAAGAATTGAGCAGTCACTTTCGACAGTAGCTGGCCAGACTAAATCTGGGAGGTTATGGTTCGTGCTTCTGTCTGTGGATACTGTGTCCCTCTATTTGTTGATCCATTTCAACAAACGTAATGTACGTACATTAAAAATTGTGGAAAAATTATGTGTATTTAAATCTTGAGATTATTCTTTGAGCATTTGTCTACATGATTTATTTTCTCAAGTGTGAGTTGGGGAAAGAAAGTACCAATGAAAAAGGCAAGGTAAAAGAATTGCCTGTTGTGTTTCAGTAACATGATACTGTGTTATCTCTTAGCACCATCTTTTCTGTCTGTTGAACTTCTGTACCTGGATTTGTTGTAGTTTGATATTTTGATGAACAGTACAAATTGTCAGGTGAATATAATTTAGTTTATATTGGCCTTCTTTACATGAGTGCAAATCCAAGGCATTATATTGATTAATATGGTATTTACCCACATACAGTACAGTTTTCTTCTTAATTTATTGTGTGAAAAATATGGGAGGGGCCATTTTGTGATGGCACACAAGCTTAAACACATTCTGTGTAGGTATTTTCCTGAAAATTGAAGTTTGCGAGGAGCGTAGACTGTCTTATATGCTGGGTCACCTTAAATTTGGATAGATGAAATAATTGCTAATAACACAAGAGTTTGGTAACTGTCATGTAAGTTAATATCTGTAACTCCTTTTGTACAATATTTCTGGTATGGTAAATGTGTAACAAGACTTGAGGAAAACTATTTTTGCTTTGCTTTGGTAACTTGGCAACAGTAGATTGGTATCTGCAACAAGTGAATATCAAGGCAGTTTAAGTTGCTAATTGCATTGAACTTTATTATATTAATAATTGTCCGAGATCCAACACAAAGCAGTCTATTTATCATTCTGCAAGTTCACTCTACATGTTTCAGGTGTCAACCACAATCATGAGCACACAAAACTGTAACTACAGTCTCCAGTACTGGTCATATTTTTTGTGCAGCTACCCTCCAACATGGCCACCTTTCCACATTGGAGGGAGGTAGCTGCACAAAAAATATGACCAGTACCGGAGGCTGTAGTTAGAGTTTTGTGTACTCATGATGATGGGTGTGGTTGACACCCGAAACATGTAGAGTGAACTTGCAGAGTAATAAGTAGACTGCCGTATGTTGCATTTTATTGGACAATTATTAATATAGATCAGCGATGCATGGAACCATAAACATAAAATGCAATGAGCTTATTTTAACTCTGAATATGTGGATTTGAGATACATATCAAAACTCATTGTATTGGTTGTGAAACCTTGTAGTTTGTTAGTGTTACTTATTACTGTGAAACATCTGTAACTATCTGCCATACTACACTTCATGATATTCCATAATGCTGCGATCTTGGTTTAAAGTGGCTCACATTGACAGTTTAGTTTCTCTCCAGCCATCAAGATACGTATTTCATAACTGTCTGTAAAGAACACCCATATCTTTCAGGTGAAAGTGTGCCTGTGACGAAGACACCATTGCCAAACTCAGACATTCCATTTGATGCCAAGGTTCATGCTCGGCACATTCTTTTCTGCGGGACACACGTGATCCAGACACGATACTTTGGTAATGAGCACGTGCTGGCTGTGGTGATACGCACAGGCTTCTCAACAGCTAAGGGTAACCTTGTGCGCTCCATCATGTATCCCCCTCCTGTCGACTTCAAGTTTGAGCGTGACTCATACAAGTTTATGGAACTGCTGGCCTGCATTGCCAGTATTGGCTTCCTGTATACTGTGATCACCAAGGTGGGCAGATGATTACATAGGCACATACTGTTAGTGACTCAAGAGAATGATTTTGATCTTGGCTGTGTGGACATGGTCTTTTATCTTCATGCAGACCTTTGTGGTTAGACCTTGTATGTCTTGTCAACAAGTGTCTTCCACTGCATAATATAATTTTTATAACAAATACAGTTATTTGACAAATTGTGCTTTAGAATTCTCAAAACATTGAATAATTGTCCAACAAGATGTGACTGTATTCAGTTTATTATACTTCTGTAGTCAGCTCTACATGTTTTGGGTGTTGACACCTGTCATCAGGAGCTCGTACACCTGTAATTACAGCTTCTGGCACTGGTCATCTGGGTCTACTACCATCCACCCGCGTTGTTGAGTTGTTCCAACTCAACAACACGAGCGGATGTAATTACAGTTGTACGAGCTCCTGTAATTACAGCTTCTGGCACTGGTCATCTGGGTCTACTACCATCCACTCATGTTGTTGAGTTGTTCCAACTCAACAACACGAGCGGATGTAATTACAGTTGTACGAGCTCCAGATGATGGGTGTCAACACCCAAAACATGTAGAGCTGACTACAGAAGTATAATAAACTGAATACAATCACATCTTGTTGGACAGTTATTCAATTTCATTCATGATGCACAGACCCATGAATATAAAATTCTCAAAACATTCTCAGAGCCTTGTGTTTGATTTCACAGTTTCCTTTCAGTCTGAAATGTTATAAAATTGTATATCCCTACTGAGTGACTAATTCAGGGAATATGCTAGCTCATTGTCAGAGGGATCTGAGCTTTTTTCTCTAGATGTCACCAGTACATCAATTTTATCTCCAGACAGCAGTTTATTTGAGTTTGGTACAATCTTCTTCCATATTGTTAGATATGATTCTTTCAGTTGTCCTCACATGGAGACATTAGCATTGAGAATTGCCGTCAGTTACTGAAGGTCTTCCAGCATTGTTTAATTTACACAAAATGTTTAAAGAGAATTCCACATCCATGTTGTTGGATATAATACAGTGTTTCATCTGAGCTCAAGCAAGTTCATTAGGACTGAGATGAAGTTGTGGGGAGAAAGTCCCAGGGCCAGACTGCATGAGTTCAGAATGTTATCAATACGGAGACTGTTTTATTTTGGCATTTTCAAGTTAATAAGCTTATATAGCTATTGCCAAAGAAAACTTAGCCACAGCTGCACTTTTGTCCAGTGCATTTTTATCTTTAAACAGCTGTCCCACTTTCTGACAGGGAAACCAGTGCCAAGGTTGAAGCCAATCTTGTGAGCCCATCACAGTAGATAATTAAGTAATGTTGTAGAATCTTTTGGTGATGAGCATCAAGGTCATGGTCATTTGGGATGTGATTTTTATGTAGTGTGATGAAACATCAGTGTCTGTCTACCAGACTACATGGTGTTACTACCAGGAGATTGTAAATTAGATAATAGTAGAAGTTTTGACTTGTCTTTCTTTTTCTTTTATAATGCAAATAAAATGAAGTGTGTAATTTATTTTTATATATATTTATGTATTTATTCTTTTTAGCTGTGTGCACACGTGTGTGCATGTGTGTGCATGCACATGTGCTTGTGCACATGTTGGTGACATTTGGTAAACCATAAACATTGTGTTCCAACAGAGAACAGTGGATGCTGCCTCCTCCTACAAGAACATGCTGAATGTTTGTGTTCACAGTTCATGCGAGGAGTCAGTGTGTCTCATATTGCACTGGAGTCCCTGGACCTAATAACAATAGTCGTACCACCAGCCTTGCCAGCAGCCGTGACAGTTGGATGTTTCTATGCCCAGAACAGGCTTCGAGCAAAGAACGTGTACTGCATTAGCCCGCGTACAATCAACATTTCAGGCACCATTGACTGTGTGTGTTTTGACAAGGTTTGTCACTTTTCTGAAACTATTCTAATTTTGAACCTGTCATGAATATTAGTCTCATTTAATTGTCTGTGAATCTCTGCAGGCTGTTTGTTAACTTACTCCCTACTGGAAATTGTCCCAAAACATGAGCAACAACAACCAGCATGGCACTTGTTGTGTTTGATTTAAAAAGAGCAACGTGTGTACATTTGAAATAGGATACCAGGAATACATATAAATATTGAGGTTTCACAGTATGTCTTTTGTAAAATTCAGAGTCAACAACAGAGAAGCAGTTACTGAATTTCATGGGTCCACTTGACACAGTTGCCTTATTGTAACTTGTCACAAATTTGACTTGTGTGATTTACCTGTGACATTTATTATGTGACCACAACATTAAAATGAATTTTGAGCTTACAAGTGCCCAACATTGTGTTTCTGCTTTCTAAAATCTATGTCATTCACTTTGTTATGGCCTCTATATTTCTCCAGTTATGAGCTTACATTGCATAAAAGTCTCTCTTGTCTAATTGTCTTGAAAACTCTAAGAATTGTGGAAAAAAGTTTTACACATGCTGTGTATATTTCATAGTTCTTTGTAAGTTTCATGCAAAACAATTTTTTATGACAATATGAATTACTCTCATGATGTGCACAAAAATGTGTCACAGTCTTTATGTTCTAAGTATCCATTATTGTTTTGCAATTTTAATGAAAACTGGAGTATGTCAAATTTCACAAAAACCTCCTAATATGAGATTTCATGAAATACAGTTTGGTTGTTTAGAACACACAAAAAATTACTGTAGTGATAAGGGAAACAAGATGTAACTTCTGCGGTACATGCATGTGCTATGGTTATGAAATGAATTTGATAAGCCTGTCTAGTGGGAGTTGTAGTTGGAACTGACCAATTCATTTCAGACAGGGACGCTGACAGAAGATGGGCTGGACATGTGGGGCATAGTGCCAGTGGCTGACAGAAAGTTCCAGGTGCCCATAAAATGTGTAGAAAAGATGGATTACAAGGAAGAGTTCTTGGTAGGTATGGTGACCTGCCACTCTCTGACCATCATTGACAGCAAGTTGAGTGGTGACCCACTTGACCTGAAGGTTAGTTCAGTCTTCATTGTCTTACATTTAGAAGTAAGGGCATAACAGAGGGGTCTTGATGAACATGTTCTGTGTGCACAGATGTCACATTCTGTTTTGAGATATATCACATGCCACAACTTCAAGGATAAGGCTATGTATCCATAATGTAAATAATGTTTCGGCATGATAGTTTAATGTAAACATAGCCAAAATAAGCATCATACTGTTGAATATTAGTTGTGGAAAATTTCCTTTCATAGCCTGCAGAGAACACTTCTGTGGAACGGAGATGCATTGTCTGCAACCATGAGTGTGTTGTTTAATTCAAATGTCATGAAACAGCTTGGGAACTTTGTGTTCCTTGTGACATTGGTGGGGGGGGTTAAGTGTCATCTTGTGTCCTTGAAAGAGCAGGTCTAACCCCAGAGCACATTAGATCATATAGTACAAGAAAGCTTCCCCAAGCCAAGCAGAGGTTGACTTATTTTGTAATGGAGGAGGCTTGTTCTTGTGAGTTTATATTAGATGTGCTGTAAATGTGAATACATCTTCTGCTGGAATTATTTCACCAGCCTTGTTTGTTGCTTGCAGGAAGATTAAATGCTTAACCATTTATATTTATTGCTGCACCATGCATTTTGTAGTTTATTTAAGTAGCACACCAACAAATGCACATATATAGTCTTTAATAATCTAAAATTTACGTTAAAACACTTAAAATGCTCCTACACATTTCGATCATCCTCAGGGAGCGTACTTTGTTCCTTGCTAAAGTTACAGTTTAAAACACTAAGTTATTTACTACGTTATATTAATTTGGTGCTGTGGCAGCATGTCGTGTGTTATGTGTGAGTCGTACACTGTTCATTTGAGACAGCAGTATCACGCTATACGGCACACAAGCACATCGACAGCCGGTCTCAAATGAACAGCGTACGACTCACACATAACATACGACATGTTGCCACAGCACCAAATTAATATAACAAAGTAAATAACTGAGTGTTTTAAACTGTAACTTTAGCAAGAACAAAGTATGCTCGCTGAGGATGATCGTATGATAGAAACATGTAGGAACATTTTAAGTGTTTTAAAGTAAATTTTAGATTATTAAAGACTATATATGTGCATTTGTTGGTGTGTTACTTAAATAAGTGTGACCATTTGTTTAAATATTGCAGATGTTTGAATCCACTGGTTGGTTATTGGAGGAGCCAGAAGTGAATGACAATTCCAAGTTTGATATGATATTCCCAACAGTGGTGAAGCCACCCAGTTCAGCCAGTGTGTCGCAGAGTGTTGAAGACATTGAGGTGATTTGGCATTGAACTTTAACCCTTTAGTGCTGCAAGTCAACTATAGTCGGTGCACAGTGTGATGCCGAGAAAACCGAATGTCCACGAAGGTCACTGCCAAGAATGTGCTGTAATGAGAGGCCATTTAAATGCCAGGTCTTAAGCACAGTACACTGTGCACTTAAATTCCAGCCCCAAAGGGTAATAAGTTAGAACAGTCTTGTGGTATTCCCATTAACTTTGAAACTAGTGGACATTTTCATTTTAGGTTGTTAATGAATATGATGCTGTCAGATGCTGCTGACTCATGCCTTCTAGCTTCCACCTATAAAAAATACCAGTATGGCACCATGTGAATGAGCTGGAAACAATACAAGTTCCATAAGTTCACTCTTGAAATTTATAATTTTAAATCTTAGAAGAGTATGGAACTTTGATTAAGGTGATTATTAATAGGATGTAGGGAAACAGAGTAGTGATAATAAAAAAATCTGTGTTAGTGTGCAACTTGGTAGCAGTATTTTGTGAACAGTTAAAGTGCAAGTATACATTTTGTGTGAAGCATTGTGTTCTGTGTATTACAGGTTATAATTATGGCATTTGTGTGAGATTTGGATGTTATGTGTTTTCTGGGAGGTAGGATTTTGAGTAACTTACAGCTATGCACTAAGACAGGTCAGTTTAAAGTCCCATAAAATCTGAGATTTTCACATCAGTAGAGATCCATTTTTTTTGTTTTTCTGGATTATGACATCATGATACACTGAACATGCAAGTAGGAACATTGCTTCTAGGTGACATAATGTTGTCATGCAAAAGACCATATATAAAGTAAGATTATTATTTGCATGTAATTTATGTCTCCTTGTTGAAGCAAGTAAATATTCAGCATTACTACTGTTGGAACCACGAATCTCACATGTAAGTTATGGTTTATCCTTCACAGTTCATCAGCAGAGTTACAAAAGGCTTGCCACTGGACTGTGTTGTCATTTCAGCCCATACAGTCAGTAGAAAAATTCCATCATTACACATATTTTCTGTAGACTGTCACATCACTTGTTATATTGAGATAATTGAGATATCCTTAAAAATACACATGCATTATTGGCTGGAATATATGTGTTGCAAAGCTGGCTATAATTTATTAGTAACTCTAATGACTATTACACACATACAGCTTGCCTGATATATTACACTGTCAACTCTAATAAAGGTTATAAGTTAGCTGTATGTAATTGTTGCGGTCATTCAAATTATTTTATCACTGTAATTAGAGTAGCATTGCCAACTAACCATATATGAGTTTATTTTTACAGTTACTGGAGCTACAGAAGCAACTGAATAATATTGATGCAAATGTTACAGCCACCACTAGAGATTGGTATTGTGCGACAGTTTCCATTCTCGTCAAATCTGCAGCGCATGAGTGTCATCACAAGAACCCTTGGGGCAACACAGTTCCAGGTTTACTGCAAGGGTTCACCTGAGATGATACTGTCACTGTCCAAACCAGAGACAGGTGCGTGAATCGTGCAGAGTCCTTGACTGTTGTTGGGCTTCAGTGAAGAGCCAGAAAATTTTTCATCTTCACAACTGCATCCTCAGCAATCCATTCTTTTCTTATTGACCAATCAAAGTCTAGTCTCCCAAATGATCTGTTCTTACCTTCAGGTTTCCCAACTAAAATGTCATGTTCATTTGTTATTTCTACCATGAGTGCTCTATGTTCTTTGGAGGATCGGGATGTCTCTCAGGGGTAGGTGTTATCGTACATTTCAGTGCCAACAGACTTGAACTTGGTGCTTGAGGAATACACCCAGGAGGGCTACCGTGTGCTGGCCTTGGCATTCAAAGGGCTGCCTCGTGTAAATTACGTGAAAGTGCAGCGCATCTCCAGGGAGGATGTAGAATCAAACTTGATATTCCTGGGACTTATCGTCATGGAGAACAGGTTGAAGCCAGAAACCACTGGCATTATTACCATGCTTCATAATGCCAGCATCAGAAACATCATGGTGACAGGTGAGACCAGTGGTCATGGTAATTGATTAATGCTTGTGTAATTCTTTCCATGGCTGTAATTGTAACCTTATAAAGTGCCACAGTGATTTGGTATTCATTGTATGGGTTTTAGAATGAAACATTTGCCACTGGAAACTCTCAGAAATATTGAAGAGTTTGTGGGAAGTTCAGAGATGAGGTTTGGTTGAGTGACCTTCAGTCAGCTTTTGTTGCTGTTTCATGATTGTTGCCGGACATCTTTGCATGTTTGTAGGAATGAAGTTGTGTTGTGAGGTTTGGTTTGATGAGTTTCTGTCAGGTTTTTTTACCTTGCTGTGAGTAATGCTGGGCCTGTGTGTGTCTGTAGGTGACAACATGCTGACTGCAGTGAGTGTGGCGCGTGACTGTGGGATCATCCCACTGGGACAGCGGGTTGTGGTGGCTCATGGGCTTTCAGGCCACTCAGGGGAACCTGCACAACTCTTGTACACCAATGCGAACAATAACCACATGCCTTCCCCATTGACTGCAGTGAGTTTTTCTATGTCAGATATTTTTCCAGTTATGTTTTCTCACTATATATAAGACATATTGTAGGCAGTTTATTGTTTACTCATTTGCATGAAAAATTTCAATTCCTGTTTAATAATACTTGTTAAAAGGAATTTAATTAAAATCTTAAATTAGTTTTTTTTTTTTTTTTTCCATTTTATTACCGTGCAATGTGATAACAATATTTATTAAAACCAACTAATTGCACATACTTGTCAAACCATTTAAAACCACATTATTGGATTAAAATGGATTTAAAATATCTC
>Ga0123354_10002080_pt1 | contig 25853 bp, 16 predicted proteins | sample TergutLab28metaG_2_FD_97872 | JGI IMG/M metagenome (GOLD analysis project Ga0123354, IMG submission 97872) | Labiotermes labralis P4 segment gut microbial communities from Petit-Saut dam, French Guiana - Lab288 P4 | ecosystem: Host-associated > Arthropoda: Insects > Digestive system > Gut ...
ATGGATGTATTAACATCCGAAACATGTTGAGCAGTAAATTGACATAATAAAGCAAGTGTCATCAAGTTGGTCTACCTTTATTCAAATATCAAGATGATGCACGGTCCAATACGCATAAGATACTGATTTTACAGTCTCGCATTTTGTCTCTTCTGCGTTTTTACTCCTTTTTTTGGTATGGTCGCAGCCAAGTGCCCATAAGACCAGTGTTTCCCACATTTTGCCCCATCTTAGGTGGACCCCACAAAAAAATGTAAGATCAGAATTTTACTGTAACATTAATTTAATCACAATGCAAGATTGAAGTATCCACATCAGTTGTGTGTGTTACGGCAATTTTTTAATACAAATGCGCCCTCTTGATGTACCCTTTGATGTAACTATGAGAAATTCAGTTCATACCTCTTATGAAAATTTGCAACTTTGGTCTTTTGTTCAAGGGTGCACAAATTTCCCAAAACTGTAGGAACTGTGCCAAAATTCTTTGCACCAGAAAGGTGGCAGGAAGCTAGTTTCATACTGATGACCCACAGGCGGTAGGCACTGTACACAATCTAGTGGCCTAGTTGACCTTTCACTCTGGATTTGTGCACCTTTGCCTTTCTGTGTTGGAAACAGTGGGTGTGGTCTATTAGTTATGTTGGTTTGTAGAGCAGGAAAGTAACTGTGATCTTTGCTGCATTTTCAGAGTGTTATGCGGTGTGCTTTTCTTACGATTTTGTTTGCTATTGTGCTGATGAGATCATGGCTTATGTTCTTCTCTGTTTACTTTAGAAAACCTTTTTACTGGTGTTTAATAGATTTCTTGTGTTTCTGTATGACATTTGTGTTTTTCCATACTGAGTTGTCAGCAGTAAGCCTAGGCCAGCAGATGATGTTTTCCATGTAATGTCACTTCCTCCCACTAAATGTCATGAGTTATAAATGACATATGAAATGACAAGACATAAACTTAATCACAGAACACACCAACCAGTGAACCTGTCCAAAGCATTAGGTTTTTCTGCATGTATGTACATGGATTGTTCTGTTGGTTTTGAACCCAATGTGCGTAAAGTGATTGTATGTTATAGAGGTCATGCAAGGGTGACTTAAATGCAAACCTTAAATATTTTTTATCACGTAAATTTTTGAACACAAAAGGTACACAGTGACTTCATTTTTCTGTGTAGTCTGCTGATTCATGACTCATATCCAGGTGTGCAGCTGTTCCATTCACCGTTATACGGCAATTTTCCTTCGCGATGGCTTCAGCTGCCACAGTGGCCTCTGGTGTCACTACTTGGTGTGCCTGACCAGGTCAAGGAGAGTCTGTTATGAAACTAATGCTGTTCATGAACTTTCTAGTCCACTCGTACACTTGCTGTAGTGACAGACATGCGTCACCATACTGAACTTTCATTCGTCGATGAATTTCGATGGGTTTCACCCCTTCACTACTTAAAAAACGGATGACAGGACGCTGTTCTTCTTTGGTGCATGTTGCAAGCGGGGCCACCATCTTTACAGTACTACTGCGCCGTCGTGTTGCATTCCTGCATCGTACTGCCGCCTGTCGGCCACTCTTCAAACCATGAGTATCGTTGTTAACTTACAAGACAATCGTGCTATGTTTCGAATTTTTATCACACTTTTAAAGTTTTCATTTGACCCTGCCTCGTACTTTGTCATGTTCCATTTTTCCAACCGCTTTCCGAAGTCGAGCGATGTTTGGTGGGTGAGATGTCGGATTTTACAGAATTTTTTTTTAGTTCGCGTATAATCTCATTTCTCACACAGTTGTTCCAACTGGTCTTCCCCAACCATTTGAGGCACCAAATTTGGAACTTCCATGGTACTGCAGATCTGCTTTTTGATGTGTCCAATTTTCAGCTCTATACAAAGCTGTGCTCCAAATGCAGCACTTCATTTGTTTCTGTCTTAACTTAAAGTCCACTTTGCTGGCGAAAAGAGTGTTCTTCTTGAATGCTGCTTTTGCCGCGTCAATCCTGGATTTAATTTCACATGTAACATCTTGCATCATATTTGCTATCATGCTACCCAAACAGTTACATATATTCCATTAAATAGAATTTTTTTTTTCTGTGTTAATTTATGCATCTGCAGTATAATCTCTTTGTCTGCTTAACTTCATTGTACGGCTGTGAAATATTATTGAATGGAAGTCAAAAGTTCTGCAATATAACTTTGGCGATAATGGTGTGGTATTTGTTTTCGATATTGTAGGAAAATCTGTGGTTTTGCTACATCAGCAGTGGATTCACATCCACAGTAAATGAGCACAGAATGCTTGAAGGGTTCTCGTCACCAGACACCGTGTTTGTAGTAATGTATATATAATATTATAGTTGTGTTGCTTATAAGTTTCAGTATAAAAACGCAGTCCCATCATGATTCTGTGCAGGTCTTAATTAATCAGCCGCATTAATTATAGCTTGTTTTAACTGATTAACCACATGTAACATACATAAAACCTTTATGGGTGTGTAAAATTTTTTGTTGAGTAATTTTTTACTGTATGGGTTGTTAAACATTTAAAAATGCTACTATGTTGTATATTCATTCTACATTTCATGTTGAACAATCATTCAGTAAAGTAGAACCTGTAAGATCATGTTTTAACTGTAACTGGCTGTGCATGCCTTAACAGAGGTGCTGCAAAATTGCAGTGTGTATATTCTGTTTGTGATATCATAGCCTGGGGGCACGTGGTAGCACAGTCGGTTGAGGCACTGCGCTACAAGCTGGAAGGTTGTGGGTTCAATTCCCGATGGTATCATTGGAATTTTCATGGACTTAATCCTTCCGGACGCACTATGGCCCTGGGATTGACTCAGCCTGTAACAGAAATGAGTAGCAGGAATATTTCCTGGGGGGTAAAGACAGCCAGTGTATAGGGCTGACAGCCTTACCACCTTCATGTGCCGATTGTCTTGAAATATGGGAGCCTCAAACTCCTGGAACCCTCAGGGCCTGTCCAGGCCTGTAATTGGATTGCGGTTTTAAATCATAGCCTGATCATATCTACAGGAATGAAACATGTAGCTCTATAATGTAAGATAGATGAGAAGGCTGATGTGTAAGTTATATTGTATTTAATGTTTTATTATATGGCATAATGACATTATAGAATATTATAACATGCTTAGAAGTAGAATATCTTGCACAGTAGTGTACCATGTTTTGTGGGTTGCAAAATGTACCTCTATGTAGCAGTTTTTGTAATTATTCTTCCTTTAATTTCTTTTTTAATTGCAAATGAAACAGATGCATTGAAATTTGTTGTGTTACGCATGTCTGGTTGGTGTTTGCATGTGCCTAATTATGGCTGTACCTTGTTTTCTTTGCTGTAATTCCTATAGTAAAACACAACAGAGCTTGAAAGTGCATAGATTTTCTGTAACTTTGTAGTATGAAAACACTTTATGATAATATTTATTATTTTGAGTATTAATTTCTTGTTTTGACATTCAACTTTTTGTGCAGATAATAAACACACACACATACACACACATTAGTATTTAAATCCTCATTTAACAGGGGTGGGGGGGGGGGTTACATTCCTACAGATGTGGCGTACAGCAAACTAACATGGAGCAGAACAATTTTCCCAGAAAGGATTAGTTAAAATACCCAAGATTCTGGTCATGACAGTTCTTGCTACCAGTAAAAACAGTGTTAATTACTAATCAGAGTCTTGGGCAACATTGAATGAGGACTGTCTGTAATTGAAATATCCTTGTATAAGTACTGTCTGGCAAAATAATAGAAGTACTGTAATGTGGGTGAGATATTTATGTGCACATGGTAGAGATGTCCGGGGGACCAGTTTAAAAGTACTTTTGATAACGTTTGTTAAGTCCTGTGTCTGCATGCTTTTTTTTTTTTTTCAATATTTTAACTGCATTGCTGTCAAGAAGTTGACCTTCAATTTTGGCCATGGTTGTTTTTTTTAATAGTTTAATTGAATACTTGTGAAATAATGTGGAAACCGTTATTGGGAGTGAACATTAGTGACGTATATTACTTGCTTTGAAAGTTAAACCACCCCCCTGTCATTACCTTGCTGCCAAACAAAATGAGCGTCAACTTCTTGTGCTATATTTTTCGGCCCACCCCCTTTTTTTTTTTGTTTTGGGATTGATTATTGAGGGGGAAAAAACAAAAATCCCAATTTCAACAATTCAAGCATAAAAGAAGTTGATGTTCTTTTGTTTTGTTGCAGGAGTCAATGGGGGTGAATGAGCCTCCAGAGAGTCACTCCCCACGGTTGTTCGCGTGTATGTATTGTGGTGCGTCCTTTCCTTACCAGAGCAAACTCACCCGTCACATCCTGTCCCATAGCCTTGAGACCCTGAAGTACCGGGAGCAAGTGCATTTGCACCAACATCAATCCCTCGCATCAATGGCCACAGCTGGTATACCCTCAGAACCGCTGAATCTCATGGAGACCCACTTTGGTAGTCGACAAGATTTACCTGAGCCTCATGAAAATTCGGCAATGGAATTGGACTTTGCAGCAGCAGCCGCAGGGGGACCAGGAGAAGTGGGCACATCATCTAACGTTGTGTTGTGCAAATTTTGTGGGAAATCTTTCCCCGATGTGGGCTCACTGATAGCGCACCTCCCTGTCCACACAGGCGATCGTCCCTTTAAATGTGAATTTTGCGGCAAGGCGTTCAAGTTGCGACATCACATGAAAGACCACTGCCGAGTGCATACAGGAGAGCGGCCTTTTCGTTGTGCGTTATGCGGGAAGACCTTTTCACGTTCCACTATCCTCAAAGCCCACGAGAAGACTCACTACCCCAAGTACGTGCGGAAGTTCCTGTCTCCGAGTCCAGTGGACACCGAGGAAGAATCGCCGCAGCAATAACGCACCTGCTGGTACAAGTGCACGATCGTAAAGTTCGGCCGAGTGGATATGGTTGTGGTGGGCATTAGGGCCGCGCATCAGACGTTCCTCTCACCAAGTAATGCTGCACAGTGTTATTGCAGCAGACTTCATCTTCCACTGGTGGGAGACCTGCGTGCAGTAGTTCCTCTTGCCTAACCCCATCAGTGACTGAGGGGGAGGCTCTGCAGCAATAATGATACGGGGAGCTTAATAATTCCACATAGCCCCCATGTACTATTCCGTAAAATTTAACCTCACATGCAGGGAGATGCATTATTTACACTACACAATACTAGAGAGATTCTTGGTTATTTTGATAGATTTTTAAAAGAAACCGTATATATACACGTATGGTTAAATGTGAATGGAATTGTACAGGTTGGCCTTGGGACAGGGTGTTGCAACATAAGATTTATCTGTACGTAAATGTTGAAAAGTGTTTGGTGAGAAACACTCTAAAAATTCTTCATCGTCAGAGTGATTTAAAAATTTAGCTAGTTAAAAAATAATGTATTTGCTGCCCGGTTGGTGCTTGTGGTATAAGAACAAGGGTGTGTAGAAAGCAATCTGTCAAATTAGTGTGGGCTCTGCCACGGTAATGCTTCAGAGCGCTTGTTCAGAATGTAATTGGAGTAATTAGGACGGAAAGGTTTCTAGTCTGTTGGATTTCTTTTCAGTATAGTTTCGCTGTTTAAGTAGAATGCCAGATCGTCATCATCGCATTTTAATTCAGTTCTTGTGCTTTGTATCGTAAATTTAAGACACTCACTGAAATGTGAGAAAATTGTTGATAATTTGATGTTTTAGAAAATATACAGATGTCATTTGGAATGAAATTTGTAAACTTGTTAGATAAAATTAGACTTTTGTGTATTTAGCTATTGCGGTGTGAAAATGGCCCATTAGTTCATGTCTGAAATTTCACCATAGATTGCTTAAAACACCACCACCTCGATGACAGTGACTGCATAATTAGTATTCACAATGTGAACGGAGAGAGACGAGTGCTTTATGTGATGATACACGTGTATAAATTTCCAAAGCGATGTGCTTTATATAAAAAAAAATGGAGACCATGTTGATTATATGAATCATGAAGCATGTCTCGCCACCAAATGTTTAATGTTGCGTTAGCAATCACTTTTAGCAAGTAGCTGCTGGTATTTGCTCACTTGTAAGATGAGACATACTGTTTTGGGGTGTCACTTGAAAAATTCTTCATGTATAATCTAGTGATTGTTCTGAGGAGGTACTGACTTACTACAGCATGCATTTAGAAAGCAATCCCAGACTTTAAGCATGATCTTTACAGTTAGGAGAGAGTACAGTATTAGTGATGTAGATTGTACGTTAATTACTTTCTAAATAATTTTCTTTTTTTGAATACAAATTGCTGTGATACTTTTAGAATACTGTGAATATTTTATTGGAGACGTTGTGTACATTGACACTGGTTGTCAACATAATGCGATTATAATTTTAGGTCTGAAGCTTTGTTTAACATTAATGCCATTATGGTCAGAGAGCCCCAAGATATGTAACTAATTCTCACGTCAAAGATGTGGACTAAATGCAGTGATATGTAGCGTGAAACTTTGCCCAAGATTTCAGCATAGCGAAATCTTCTGCAGTGACGCTTTTCAAATCGCAGCATGTCATGTTTTAAGTATAATTTTATTTTAACGTAATATTTTCTTGCTGCAGTAGCTCGTCAGACTGTAAAGATAATAAATGCCTGCAGCAAAAATACGCAGAAAAATTTTGGTATTTGTCGCACGCACCAAATTTATTCAACAAATATAGGTACTGAATGTTTTAAACGTGGTATATACTCTCCGTTTTTTCTCTTCAAAAATGCAGTTTGTTTCATAATTCTAATTATTATTATGTATTATTCACATTTTATATACAGGGTGTGCTAAAATTTTAAAAAAAAAAATTCTGGCGCCAAAAGGTTAATGAATAGTGTGTTTGAATGAAACTTTTTTTTCTTTTTTGACAAGTACACCAGTGACAGAGATACGTCTCAATTCTTGTAAACGAGCAAACACTGTGCATAGTACACGAATTAATATCAAAAAGTACTGATCTTCCATTTACAAATGATAGTAAATATTGCATTTCCGTGAATTGTTGAAAGGACAAGAGATAACGTTTATTAATATAAACAGAAGCATTCCACTTCTGTTAAAGATGTCATTTTTGTAAGTAACGGAACAAAAGTTGGGGGAAACCTGAGGTAATTTCTGTTGTGATAGTTGCCCAGAGCTGACAGTGCTGTTACGCCAATTAAGTTTGTAGATATTATTTCACAGTATTATTCCTCTTGACACCATGCATGGGGCGAGAGCAGCTTGCCAGACTGCTGCTTAAGGGAACGGTATATAATATACTTGCTGATGACGCAGCAGTTGGATGTGATACTACTGTTATTAATTGCTTTAATGTTAGTTTATTATTAGGTGTAACTAGCCTTTGCTTTATTTAAATGTTCAAGCAGGGGAAGGATGGTTTTATTGTTGGTGGCAATTTTTTAAAAATTTGCCATTGTATACATATATATATATATATATACACACATATATGTGTGTGTGTATATATATATATATATTTTTTTTTTTTTGTCACAGACAGTTAAGTGGCTGTATGTGATTAGTCAACTTAATGAAAAAGTTCCTGAGATTTGTATTTAGCGAATGTTGTGGTGCTTTTTAGAGTGCACTTTAAGAAGAAGAAAATTCACAGATAGGTATGGATGCGGACATTTGGGAGTTTTGCGACTTCGCAATACACGTGTTTGTCCCTTTGACAGGTTGTTATCATATGGGACGTTCATCAGAATTGCTTATCATTCGGTTGTTAAGAAATTTTTGCGAAATGTGTATGAAGTTATCCCATTTTGTTTCGTATTGTTTGTTTGACGTGTTCGGGGGTTTCTAGACCTGTTATGTTCTCACCACTGAATGGTCCCATCTGTGTACAGCCTTAGATCCTGTTATGGAAGAGTATAGCAGTACAGATTCGTAGTACAATAGTTTGGAGACAGATATCTCTTTATCCTTTGTTCACCTGTGAATTTATTAGAGGTTTGCACATACACATTTACACACAGCTTCATCACAGGATTAAGATTGAGCAAGTGCTTTATATTAGTCTCAGTTTAGCTTAATGATTAATTGCAGTTTTTCCACAAGTTAATGTAATAGTACTTAGGTTGGTTATAAAAAGCAGATCACCAGCAACTCTTTCTTTCATTGTATCTCAATTAGTGGCAGCCAGACAGTATAACGTATTTGTTTAGATGTCTGTACAATAATCACACAAAGTATTATGCTGACACTTTTTTTTTAATGGTATTGTAATGATTCCCACAGAATGAAATGAATTTTGTTGTATTAGTGTTTGTTAAACAGTTCTGACCATTAACCAAGAAACAGTATTGCTCTTGGTTGAGCTGACTAGGTTTTGGTTTGTCATTTGTGTGTGCATTAGATGTTAGACATTTGGAAAGTTCTCTGAGCAGATCTCAAAAAGTATTGCATCCTTGTAACCACATTCTCCACAATATCGGTTCAGTGTTCTCTCTACAAGAGACAGATGGTTTGTTTTTGATGCACATTTATACAGCCCGACCTTCCGTCTTTTGACACAAAATGGTGCACCACTGTTGGATTATGCAATACTGAGCTTCTCATTTCCTGTGAAAACCATCCTTCATACTTCATTGCATACTACAAAGGAAATGATTTTAGATAGACATTACATGTGCAACATTTTATTAATGTATTCTTAGTTTCTCTTGGCATGAAGCACAGCACAGTGCGATGTGCGCTATCTGTAGAGGTCTGAGAACATGCTGTGATCTTTTTTCTTCTTTATCTCCTCTTCCCCGATTTACCCTGATGAGAAAACGTAGAGAAGCAGAATAATTTTACATGCAGGATTTTGTGTTGTGTTTAGAGAAGAATCTGTTAATGTAAATCCAATCATACCTAGCAGCTAGTACAATGTAGATGGCTTTTGTGGCCCACAGCCTTGCACTTAACTCTGTTTTGAAATATATATAATCAGTGATATATATATATATATCACTGATTTGCGACAAGAGTGTCACAACTCAAAATTTGGCATTTTTGAGTTGAGGTATCGTGTCATAACGCAGTTTGCAAAACTCGCCGCTGGAGAGCTCTTGTGTTATCACCGCGCTCATAGAAAATTATAGCACTTCAAAACCTTTAAAAGTCTGTCCTGAAAAATCACACATTTTGAGTTGTGACAGTGTTGTTGTGACACTTGTTGTGACACTGTTGTTGTGACACTGTTGTGGCAAATGAGCGACATATATATATATACATACACATACACATATATACAGGGAGAGTCTCTAGCTAGAGGGCCCAAACTATTGTCTATAAAAAATTATGTTGAGATAATGACTTGAAAATTTATATACACATACCGGGAACGATGCAAAACAGGACCTGCTCATAATCGATGCTGAAACTGGTCTCCTTTCAGATCCAAGCACACTTGAATGCATTTCTCCAAATTCTGGAATACTTTTCCCAAAGTGTCGACGTTGATGACTCTTGGTGTATAGCGTCTTTGAGTTGTTTGATTGTGCGTAGTGTATTTTTGTACACTTTGCCCTTCAATAGGCCCCAAAGAAAGAAGTCGGCAGGCGTTAGATCGGCTTCCCCCTTGTTTCTAACTTTTCAACCTATTTCTGGATGGAACACTTCGATGGTGCACATCTTTCACCAAATTCCGTACGAAATGCCATCTGGCATGCTTTAATGAACCTGTTTGCCAGTATTTACGAACGAGAAAACTGCGCTGTTCGACTGTATACATGGACAATAGTTTGGGGCCTCTAGTGAGAAACTCACCCTGTGTGTGTGTGTGTGTGTGTGTGTATATATATATATATATATATATATATATATATATATGCTACTGAACACTGCCCTTGGTGTGTACTGAACTATAACCCAGTCTGCACTGAGGATGATGCGTATTAGCAGTCAGACGTGTTTGTAAAATCCAGAATAGCATTAAGTGCCAAGCAGTGGACGAGAAGTCATCCATAAAGAACGTATTATTCGGCTGCTGCGTGACAAAGGTTAACTCAGATTTGCAGGACATATGCTATCAGTTATTGCATAGCAATACATACATTACATGCTTTTGATAGAATTTATGATAATGGCATATTTTCCATGTTCACAATCTAGAAACCAAGAGCATAGCAATAATAAAGAAGTACATCAGAACATATATATTTTAGTAACTGAAATGAAAATATAGAAATTGTATTTGTGAACATAATGAGCAAATGTTGTGGATGATAATGGCGTGATCACAAAAGCAAGTCCAGTTAGGGAATAATTAGTTGGCCCTAATATGTCTCTATTGTGCGAGTGAAGTTAGGTAGAGTGGTAACTGTATTGTCTTAGGTACAATCATCCGTTGCGTTGTCGGAACTAATTGGCCAATAAATAAAAAAACACACACACAAATGGTGTACTGTAAAAACACTGCTTTTTACTGTGTAGCAATTGTGTTTGTTTGTTTCATTTTTGTTTAGTAGCCAGGTTAACTGTATTGCTTGCTTCCTCACCGCACCCACCTCTTAAAAGATTTTTCTTACCAAGATATTCGCCTCTCTGATTTTGGGGGAAAATAATACAAATTTTAACTAGCAAGGTTTCTTACATTAGCTCCCTGTATACAGTATCCAGCCACATGAGGGTTCAGATGGGTTGTGCAGTAGAGTGTATATTTATTTTTGTGAATAGAGCTTTGTAAGGCTTTAGAGTTATTTTAACGATGTGATCCAAGGCTGTGAGATTTTGTGGTTCCTTCGAGGAGCATGAGGGTGACCTGATTACACTCGCACGATGGAGAGGCATAGATGGTGTAAAAAAAGAAAACCAATTTTACATTGGTAATGATTTTATAAACCGTAAATATATTATATATATATATATAAAAATACTGGTGTGTGTGTATAGATATTTAATTTATTTATTATGATAAATATAGGTATCTTTTGTGTATGACAAATTAACTTACTGTTTATTCTATATCTGAAGAAAGTATGTGTATTTATTGCTTTTTAATTTCTGAATTCTGTAATTTTTGTAACTTTGTTTTGTTATTTGCAAATGATGTGGTTGGTTGTTCAAAACCAAGAGTATGAATTTTTCTGGTTGTTGGTCAGATATTTTTAGCTTGCTGGAAGGGAGTGTTACTTAACCGATCCACACAGCTGTAGAATCACACCTTGCTATTGGAAATGTTCTTGAAAGCGCATGCAGCCAACATTCTTGACATGTGTAATACAAATTTGTCATAATAGAATGTTTTGTGGAAACTGGTCTGACAGTTGGCTGTTTTCATACGTACTAGAATTTCATGAAGTAGCGTAAGATTTCTCATTAATTTGTCCCAAAAATAACTGCAAATACTTTGTCCATAGTGTTCACACACATCGGTATTCATTTGTGGGGAAAAAGAAAAAAAAGTTCAATAACAATTGCAAATTGCCCTTCAAATTAATCGCCAGTAAAGTACCTATGTGAATGTTTCATATCAGTTTAACATTACCGATACTGAATATGAACTGTGTGTGTAATTGTGAAGCAAAATGCTGTTTCGTCTCTCTGTCAGTATCTGATGCCGGATACACTGTTTACTTGGATATATGAAGTATTTAGTGTATGTCGTGTGTGATAGGTTTTACAGGGTAATCTTCTGTGTTCTTACAAATTTCTGTGCACATTTTTATTCCCATGAAGTGCCCAAGAATTACTGTTTTGACGGGCATTTTACAAAACGTCATGCAACGTAACGGTGGGATACGCGACATACTTGGAATGTGAACGTCAAGTGTTCTGAAATATTTTTTAACGATGTTATGTATTCACGCTGTCTGTGTTCCTGTATATTATGTATTATTTACTCACAGTTATGTTGCATTTAATTGTGGCCAGGCTTTTCAGTTTAGGCTTTATATACTGCTTGCACTAACTTTGGTTTCTGTCTCTGATAATCTTGACAGCAAAAGACTGTTGCATGGTGTTACTGCTGATATTAGGGTTCTTTACAAAGTTGGCCTTGACACGTTTATGTAATGCAAGTATTTAATTGTGGCACCTTTCCTGAGAGGGAGTTCGGTCCTGAAAGAAAAACCTTTCGCTTTTGTACTAAGGGCCCGCAGAATGCATGTCTATTGTATATCATGTGTCACTGCATTTGGCTTATGTGTTTGATATTTTGGCTCCAGTCCAAAATTTTACAAAGTAAAACCATAATTAGTGAAACTTATTTCTCATGTAGTTCTTAGACTCAGTAAGAACAGGCTGTGAGATTTGATAGTGTAATTTCTAGCACTGTTCATGAATATGCCAGGCATTTTATGACCCTTTCATGAACTATTGTTTTGTGAGTAAACCTGACATTATCTTTTCTTTGTAAGGCTCACAGCCTTTCATGGCACCACAGGCAGCAAAATATTATGGGGGAATCAGGTGTATCAATCAACATTTTTACAACTGTCTCTTATCTCCATCAGGCTGAGTGTGGTAAGGACTTAACAATAAGTAGAAAGTTTGCTTAGGGCAGAGACTTTCCACAAAACACAAGTCATTGTTCTAGCTGAGGTTTATTAAAATCACGATATTATAATACACTAGCTTGTACGTGTTTAGGGTAGGGCATGTTACATGTAGGAGCTGGTGTGTTGTAATATTGTGGTTGTAATAAAATTGTGTGCATTCATTGTTTGGAATTGTAATGCATGAAATGGAGAATGTGTAACAAATCAGTGTACTGTGTGTGGAGAATGAAACACCAGTCGGTGTACTAGCTAAGGGTGGGTACGTTCATAAACACGACAGTTTACCAGCTGAGGGTGGAGACTTGCATAAAACACAAGTCATTGTACTAGCTAAGGGTGGATACTTTCATAAACACAAGACAGTTTACCAGCTGAGGGTGAAGACTTGCACAAAACACAAGTCATTGTACTAGCTAAGGGTGGAGACTGTCATGAAACACAAGTTGTTGTACTAGCTAAGGGTGGAGACTGTCATGAAACACAAGTCATTTTACTAGCTGAGGGGGGAGACACTTGAAACAGAAGTCATTATACTAGCTTTTGGTTGAGATCTGCATAAAACACAAGTCATATACTAGCTGTCAGCAGAGACTTGTACAAAACATCTCACGTACCGGCTGACAGCAGAGAATTACAGAACACAAGTCAGTGTACTAGCTGAGGGCAGAGAAATAAATGCATGGAATGCCAGTTGTCCCTCAGTTCTTGCTGCCGTTCGTGGTCATGAAGCATATGCCTGGACTATGACACAGAGATCTTATAACTCAAATAGGGATTGTATTTGTGCTAACAACTTTTCCTTGTTGACTAAGGTCCTTTGTGTAGTCATGTTGAGGACATTTGCTGCAGATGGCTTTTTATTTGCGGGATAAATAAAAAAACAGAAGAACTTGATGTGTGTCGGACCGTGCATCATTGTGATAACTGAAGAATAAAAACCAACTAGATGCCACCCATTATTTTATTGTACTTCTTATAGGCTCAACATGTTTCGGGCACTACTATGGCCATCATCAGGAGCTTGCGACTGTAATGTTGATTACCACATTGGTCGTTTCGTTCTTGGTTTGCTGTAGGTTGGAGGTTAGGTGTGGTTAGGCTGGAATAGTGTTGTACTTTAGACACTACTGCAGCCTAACCACACCTAACCTCCAACCTGCAGCAAACCAAGAACGAAACGACCAATGTGGTAATTAACATTATAGTCGTGAGGTCCTGATGATGGGCATAGTAGTGCCCGAAACATGTTGAGCCTATAAGAAGCGCAATAAAATGATAAGTGACATCTAGTTGGTTTTCATTCTTCAGTTATAACAAAAGAACATTTGTAGCAAAAGCTGTCAGTATGGCAATGTCACAACCCTCAGGTAGGATGGGAAATTGGTTTGCATGAGCAAAATCTCGGTTTTGAGGTTTCCACGTCATAGCCCATTAGTGTATTTTGTATGCATAAATAGCTGAATGGGCGAAAGAACATTGACTTCCACTTTGTCCAAGTCTCTTCCTTTAACTTTTTGTTTGGTCTTCACCATACCAGCCTTCGATGGAGACAGCGGATCTCCAAAATGTTGGACCTCAAGACAGCTGTATGTGGATGATAGCCCAAGAGTGTTTTAGTGAATCGTCTGTGAATTTTCCTGTGAATTGAAGTAGTTAACCTAATTTGAATTAACATTGGTTCCCCTTTTTCTGTAACCTCACGTGTACACCATGCCTGGCAGAACAAATGTACAGTTTTCTAACTGACCTTGATGGCTAGGCATGAAGCTAACCGCTCACCTGCATCTCGTTCTGCAGAAGTTAGGGATGTGTGGATCTCTTCCTCATACATCTTCATGGCCTGATCCTGAGTTAAGCACAGGGATAACTGTACATAATTCTAATGTGCGTCATCCCCGTTGTGTTTTGTACAATAGTAGGAGTTAGGTATGTTAACACTTAGTCAAACACAACTATATTTGTTTTTAAATATACAGGGGTTTACAATGACATGTTTCGGCCATATATGTGGGCCATCATCAGGTTGTGGTTAGACATACAGCTTAGGCTATACCAGCATGCGTGTGGTGGTCTTGGGGCGTAATGGGGCGGGTTCGAGATCTCGTTATGTCAAGGGGTACAGTTGTCCCGGGTGTATCTGGTTGGATATAGAGAGGAAAACAACGATATCCAACCAGATACACCCGGGACCATGGTACCCCGTGACATGAGATCTCAAAACCCGCCCCATTATGCCCCAAGACCACTACATGCATGCTAGTATAGCCTAAGCTGAAAGTCCAACCACAACCTGATGATGGCCCACATATAGGGCCGAAACATGTCGTCGTAAACTCTTGTATATTTTAAAACAAATATAGTTGTGTTCGACTGTAAGTGTTAACATACCTAACTCCTACCATAACTTTACATTTTATACCCAAAAATTGACTTAAGTGAAATTCATTTAACTGGAAACTTCGTCGAATTCTGTACGTACAGTCTGGGGCATTTCCTATTCGGTCCGTATTGAGATGCTGTTAGGCTGTTGCTTTGTAACTTCCCTTTTGCACATGCCATTAGAAAGAACCAAAGAACATAAACATGGTTGGGATTTGGTGGGAAACATCAGCTTTTGTGTATATGCTGATATTAAATTTATTGCAGTATGTACCCACTATAAGCAAGATTACAGAATTATTATAGGAGTCATCCCATTTTGTTGCAATATTGTAACAATTTATAATGGTAGTGACACAACATATGTTAATCAGCAACTTCTAAAGGTTGAAATCGGGGTTAAAATCTTGGCCAAGATTTTAACCTTTAGAAGTTGCTGATTAATTACTGACATAATAATTGTTGCAAGATTACAGAAGCTTCATTATTCAGGGTGGTGGTAAAGTAAAAAGGGTGAAGTTGTTCCTTCCCACTCAATTGAAATATATGATGGGAGTAAAGGTATAGCTCCACTCATTCTTGACCTCAGCACTAGATGTGAGTGGTCATCTCCATGCTCCAGTCACATGACCCATATAGCCATTGAATACAGTGCTGGATGGGCCTGATTGCTGGTTTGGATGTTTGGCAGAAGAGAGAATCTCATACCTGCACCAGGGTTTGAACACCAGACCATCCAGCCAATAGCTAGTTGATATACCAACTATGCTATCCAAGTGCACACTGGGGATGGTAGTCTGTACGTAAAGAGGAAATTAAGTGTGTGTACACTTTGTGTTCTAACACTGCCAGGAGTATGCAGAGTGGGAAGGTATGTGTATGGCTGAGGATTGGGGTCAGAAAGGTTGTGAATCTTGAATTGACGGCAAGGAGGGTAATGCTCTTCTAAGTTCAGCAGCTGTTTGCTCTGAAGAACAAAGGTTTGCAACATAAGTATGAAACCTGATGATATTGATAGTAAATTCACAGTTTGGGTAATCAGGTTCCATATGGAACTTGAGAATAGAGCATGATTTTCCACATCTGTTCAGCCCTTGTTTACATTCTTTGGGGGTCATTGTAGACTTTGTGAAGAGAAAAATTGTCATCTGGCAGTAATACTAATGTTTGGGCATTTGACATTCACTTTCTACTGATTTCACTGTTACTGTTCTTTGTTCTTGCCTTCATATGTACTAATTTAAAATGTGGGCTTTTGAAGTCGTAATTTCAAGGAATCTCTAAGTTTATTACAAAGTAATTAGATTCATGTTTAATGTCAAAAACCGAGAGTTTGGTGAAAGTGAAAGTATCGTGATTTACCCATTTATGGCTATTTCTCTTGAATTTTTTTTTTACTATTAAAATTGGTGTCTTTTAGAAGAACGTATAGGTTGAAACGTGTCCCTTGTCGCATTTATCGAGAAGTTGTTGCCGTATCAGTTAACAGTATAAGTTTACGTTCTACGCGTTCCATGTGTTGTCCTGTATTTGGTAAGTGATCTGACCTCAGGTAAGGTCTGAACCTAGAAATACCAAAATTTGACTTCTCTGATATTATATATGTTCAAGGACCTTATTCCCACGTACAATCCTGAAATTAAGCCTTGTGATACATTGTGTGTCCTAAAACACAGTAATCATTTAAAAATGTAAGGGAACTGTGCTCTCATTCAAGTAATAAGCAGTCCTTACTGCGTGTCTCATTTCTTAATGAGTAGATGGCACTGAATACAGACTTTGTATGCATTAATTTTGCTTGGTATCCTCCCTTAAAAAAATTGTCACGCCACCCAAAAAAAAAAATGTATTATCAGAAAAGTAAAGTAAGTTACAGTAAACTTCTTAAATCAAAGAAGAAAAGCAGTTACTATGTTCTCTTAAAGCTAGGTTTCATTAGTAAGTATGAGGCTTTTAGTGAAACTGATTGTATAACTCTCCATCTTAGTTTAACTTCATTGAACGTAAGACTGACATTGTTAACCCTTATCCTGCTAACATGGAGAATATGGTGAGCTCCTAGCAATGCTAACAAATGGCAGATGGGATTTAAACTCGGCGTTTAGATGGTTAACATATACCACATACATGTCACGGCTTGAACACAGTATCCTTCAAGGCATTTGAAGGCTCACGCTTCAATACCTTTGTAAAATACATGCAGATTGTGTCTCATTATATTACTGCATCTTAATTTGTTGTTGAATTAGGCACAGATTTTCTTTGGAAGTGAAATAAGTTTTGTGTGTGGCATCAAATTTTGTAGCTAACATCACTAGAGATGTCGGAAGATACGTCTGTTTTGTATGGGTTTTTTAGTACTACTGAATAGCTTTTGGCAAGTAATGGGACTCGGGAACTTGGAATGGTTCTGTCATCTAGGGTGTCGCACTGTGTTCATATGTACATAGGTGCCAACGTTTCAGTGGAGTATGCCATTTCCATCTTTCAGGGTAGAGAAGGTTGCGGTATACAGTTGCAGAACACGGGTACTTGTGTGTTCAGTCAGTGGTCTTCTGGGCATACGTGGTCGATGTGTGTTCCATAGTTTCAGAGGAACAAACTGTCTACATTCTCATATTGACAGTTTGCATGATGTGGATGCTGAAATGGAGGGAATATAGGATTTTTTGTGTTATACAGCAAAGTTGGAGGAGGTCTGGTCTGTCAGAGGTAGTAGTGAGCCGGTGGGAGTGAGTTCCAAGAATGGCTCATGGACAGATGTGAGTGGTGAGCTATAGAATGGCTCTTGATAAGGTCAGCAGTGAGGAATGTGTAGCTGGAACTCACTCCCACTGGCATGTTACTAGTCCCAACTTCACCATGTAGCCAACACACACCTTTCTTCCCACCACTTCAGCATCCCTATTAAGTGACACCGACGTTGGAGGCAGTATGACCCTTCGAAATTTCCAAACACATTGATCACGTGGGATATAATCCCTCAAGAAGGCCTACTGACCAGCAGCTGCTGTTGAAACGTGAAAACTCCTGTTGGTACTTGTGTACCACGCTGCATGGCGTCACATTCCAGAAGAAGCAGTTTTGTACAGTCACTGCCGTAAGAACCTCGGGCATTGTGTTAAGTACTTCTTGGGTACTGTAATCAGCTTCTCCCAGACTCGATACTCAGTGTTTTTGAACTGCTGTCTGTAACAGCTTTTGGGACCCTTCAAGTAATTAACTGTGAAAACAGTATCATTTAATTTTGAAGACTCATTAGTTAATGAATAACATTGTGCTGAATTGTTGCACCCTAATGATTCGGACATCAGAGCGCATATGAATACACAATACCGAGGAACACGGTATATTTGCAGTTAGTTTTTGTGATGAATCATCTGTTGATAATAATGTGTGAGGCATAGCCACTGACTGCAGGGAAACTAAATGAAAGTTACTGATTTCCTTTGATAATAGTGCTGTGTTGGGTATACAGGTGCTAACCGTGTGGAAGCTTATCATACGTATTCTTGGTGGATTGCTTGGTTTTTGGTGACTATGCAGTTTGGGTAATCAGGTGTTTGCTTAACGTAAGATGAAGGGAATCTTCATTTGGCTGTGGCTTGCCTTGGTACAAGAATATTGTTCCCTGACTGAAGTTGTATTTTTCTAAGCCTGAAGTTTGTTGAAAAAAAAAAAAGTTAACATGTTTTGAGAGCGACTGTTAATGTGTACGTGAGTTATTCGTACGAGAACACAAAACACGAATTGCAGATAACTCTGTGATAGTTTGTGATTCTAATCTGCGGTTTGTTTGTATGAAGAAGAAAAAATTCTCTTTTAAAACATATGATTGTTGAGAAGTATTTCAACAAAGATGCTGCATCCTAAGGGTCTCTGTAATCAGGGGGCCCTATAAAATTTAATTCTTGTTTTGTTAATGTGTCTTATCCTACAGAATTATTTTTGTTATGATTTTAAGTTGTCTTGTGTTGATTATATGCTGTCTTTAAATTCATTTTTTTTTTGTACATGCTGTTGAAATCTTAGATTAGCCTTGGGGTCTTAGAACCTGTACCAAATGTGCATTTGAAAAGTCCTGTTATTTGTTTTTAGCCTGTTTCTCTCTCTCAACAGTGAACTGCAAGGAATAATTTTGTTGTTTTGCAGCTGTGGTATAGTTTTACTTTTGATCTGCATTGTGTGCCATTCCATGATTACTTTTGAAGTCTTTTAGAATACTTGTTACTCCCACTGAAACTAATGCAGCTAAATTTGGATATATTTTCGTTATCTTGACTTTTTAAGTTAGTGAGTGCATTGTAGTGCTGTGTGGTGTGATCACATACATGTGATAAAAACTGATATATTGGCTGCTGAGGAAACACCTGAGCTTGTGTAATTGTTGCCATATCGTCTGCAAGAAATCTGTTGTCCCTCTTTGTTAACCTATCCCCCCCCCCCTCCTATGCCTGAACCCTGTGCATAATATTCAGTGTTCCACTTAGTAATCTGTGGCAAAAGTTCCTTAATACTGTTGAAACAGAGGCAATCCCTGGCCAACTGTCAGTGCAGAATAAGCTGGCAAGTTTTGATGGTACTGTATACATTGAATGAGGGTTTAGTAGTGTGTTCAGAATTTGCAAATTAATACTTCATATTTTAGCAGATATTTCGTTACAGTATTACAGAATATAAACACGAATTCTGTTACAAGTACAATCATTTGCACTAAATGTTACTTGAACTAATCTTATATGCAGTGTTTGTCGTGAAAAAATACACCAAAGTAATTAGTGCACACTAATAAAAGGTCATTATTTTATTTGACAACTATTGTTTGTCGCTTCTTGTGTCTACTCTGCTGTGTGTACGTGCGTGTTTGGCCGACTGGGCTGTGTTATATGATAAATGAGTTGACAAGAAGTGGCAACCATTAGTTTTGTAAGGTGACTTAATCCTCTACGTGTTGGAATTGGTCCCTTCATAATTCTGAATTGGTCTCTAATTTTGTGTATTTGAAAACTAATTTTCATTTGTGGGATTTCATTTTGAGCTGAGTTGACATATCATTCTGGTCACATATATTTGTGTGGTCATTATTGGGCATGTATGTACTGACAGAACTTGCTGAATGACAGTGGCTCCAGTTGTGCCTGGACCGTCTTTCCAGACGGGCCTTACATGTTCCTGTTTAGAGATAATACATTGTATCCGTAACCTATCTGGAATGCACTAGTATGGATCTGCTTTTTTTGAAAGTCTAAGTCAGTTGCAAATTCCTATGCTTGTATCCCTTTTTTATTATTATGATTATTATGATGATTATTATTAATGTTACATTATGTGATATATATTTGCTTTGTTCTTGTACACTATTACTGTTATAGAAGTTGTATGTTTGCCATTCAGCAAGGATTTATTTTTATGCTCTTCAAACAAAACATGCATATCATAGCTGTAAAAAAATTTTGACAAATAAAATGCTGTAAAAAGCTGTTTCATATGAAACAGTCATAAGTTGTACCCAGATTAGGGATAAAATGCAAGCATAGAAAATATACAGTTGTTTTAACTCAATTCATCAGCTCTTCTCTTTACAGTCACAGTACCGAGGCATGTTACACTAGCGTGATGTAGGAAGACGTCGTATTACCTTTGATTTTTCCTGAACTTTTGACATTTTACTCCCAAACATCTGTCAAAAGTTTTTGTTGCAAGTTTGTAATGTGCCCTGGTATGAATCCCGCTCCTTATTGCATTTTAAACTGTGTGGTGTGTGTGTGTATATATATATATTATAATTTTGATGGTGGTTCATTTTTGACATGGCATCTTTGGAACACATGTTACACTTACTTTGGAATAGTGAGGGTGCTTGAGAGTCGTCGTATTCTGTCAACAAAGGCATTCACTGTAATATTTCACACATACAAACTAGACAGTTGTCCAGAATAAGTTTCTCATCTTTGTTAGTGTTAATGTGGTTCGCGTGTCTTGCGGCCATGAGGTAGATTGCTCACTTGTGTCACGGCTGTTTCTGAAGGTATCACGCAAACACATCTGTGTTTTTGATAGTGACTGAACTTGGCCTGTATCATAAGTCTTCAGTGAGTGTGAGCCAATCTTGAGCCATTTCACCTAAAATTCAGTAATTTTACTGCTCCACATTCTTACTAAATTGATGGGTAGAGGGAAGACATATGAAATCATGCTGATCAGTGTCATTGTTCACATGAAACATCGAAAATTCCAAGTTAAATTTGAACCACCATACAATTGGGTAGTGTGAGTCATTGCTCATTTTGGGATTGTGTGCCTTACAGGACGTAATGGTTGTGGATGGACGGTATGGACCCTCATGTGCAGTGGCAGCTGCACGGCATCGTGGGGCAGAAGTTCAGATAAGTAATCACAGTAGTAGATCTTCCACACCATTCCAATTTCCCTTCCCACCATTCAGCAGTAGCTATGGTGGCGCAGGAGTTGGAAGTGAGGGTGGCGGTGGAGAGGGCTCTAGTAGACAGAATTGCTCGATACTAAGTCTCCTGCAGCAGCAAGGCTTGATAGCGTCTCCATTGTCAGAGGATGGAGGTAGGTCTTCTGTAGGTTCCATGAGTGGAGGAATGTTTCGTTGCAGCATCTGCCTAGCCGTGTTCCCATCGGCATGGCTGTTGGAACAGCACACTAGCCTGCAACATGCTTCACAGCCAGGCACAGTGGATGGCGAGGGTGTGGAGGAAAAACCCTTCAAATGTGATCAGTGTGGGCAGAGTTACCGCTACCGTTCAGCATTTCTGAAGCATCGTGAGCAGAACCATCGTGCAAAACTTCCTGCTGACAAACTGTTTACCTGTGATGTGTGTGGTATGCAGTTCCGATACCTGAAATCTTTCAAGAAGCATCGCCTCAATCACGCGCTTGAAAAACTGCATTCAAAGTCACCTCCTGATCTTGACACATTTTCCAGGGTCATGAGAAATAATGGAGGGCCATTTGCTGATAAATCAATATTTCAGAGTGGCACGAACATCCCAGAATCTTCAACAGATTACAACAGTAGAATGTTGATGTTGATGCAGGGAGGAAGCCGGCTGAATGGTGATGCCACGTTCTTCTCACCACCACTTTCCAGTACCAGGGAGAGTGGCCGGGTCACTGCTCCTCCAACAGCTGTGCTCCCATCCACAGAAAATGGCAGTGACCAGGTGTCCAGCTCAAATGAGGCCGTCGTAAGCAATGTGGCAGATGACGCAAATGCGTGTGGTGCATCTACACTTCAGCGAGCAGCAAGTGTGCCTGTGTCTAAGATGGATCAGCAAAACATCTACAAATTTTCTTTGGATGATTACTATTACGGGAGTAGCAGTCACGTGGCTGAAGGAAGTAACACACTTGCTAGAAGAGGTGCAAAGTCAGATCGGGTGTTGGATGGAGAGCAGGATGAGACAATAGATTCCCTTGCGTTCGCACTAACAATGGCTTCAAATGGGAGTGGTGATGCTTTCAGATCTGCGCAGGAAGCTTCACTTCTTAATTTGCTACGCCTAGATGCCACAGAGAGACAACGCGAACGTCGCTTTGCATGCCCGTTTTGTGGAAAATGTGTGAGATCTAAAGAAAACCTTAAACTTCACGTTCGTAAGCACACTGGAGAACGCCCGTTCGTTTGCTTGTTTTGCGGCCGAGCGTTCGGAGGGAAAAGTGATTTGACTCGACATCTGCGCATCCACACGGGTGAACGGCCCTATCATTGTGAGATGTGTGGCAAGTGCTTCGCCCGAGCAGACTATCTGTCCAAACACCTCACCACACACATTCACAGCTCCCAGCGGTGAATATCTCACATTCATTCTTCCAATGTTGGAATGGATCCTTTATCAAGCGATGACTACCATCTATTTGTCTCATGCATATTGCTTTTTTGGGGGTCACAGATTAACATGAACTCCTGTAATCACATGGTATACTTATAAAGGGGTAGTTCAGCATTAAACTGGATGGCAGTGGTACAGAATTCTTCAAAACCATGTCGAGAAGTGAATTCTCTGTCATATTTCAGGCACCCAGATGTGAATGTTTTCCTGATTGAAAGTTGTTCACACTTAATAAAACTGTACAATGGAGTAATCAAAACCCACGTCTTTATTTGGTTATAAAAGGGGTACAATATGTTTTGGACTGATAAGGCAGTTGTGTCTCTTTTTAACATCTGCGTGCAGGGAAAGCAGGTACATATGGATGAAAGAATTTCAGTCTGGCCTGTTTAAGTGAAATCAAATTGAATTTATGTGCAGACAAGACATGAACTTAAATTTTTTGTACGTAAGTAAGAAGAAGTCCGGTAGATTACGCCCCTCAATACAGTACCCTTACTAAGCGTACTCGCAATCAAGTGGGGGTTTACAAGTATACAATACTATATTTTATGTTAACTGTTATTTTTGTAGGTATGGTATTTAGTAGGATTATTATTGAAGGTCACAATGGTATGTTACTCGAACAAATGGTCAGCGTCACAATAATATTACTATGAAAATAACTTATACTGACTGCCAAATGAAATGGACTGAATCTTCTATACGAGACTGCCTTTTCCCGAGAAAGTAATAATGAGGCACGATGACAAAGGAACTGCAGGCATCTCTAGCAGTGAACTGTTACTATTGCCATTATTTAGAACTAAGTTTTGTGAAGTGAATAATACTAGAAGCAATATATTGGTGGAAGATTTTAGGGAGTTAGCAGCTCCCTTTATGCTTACCCCCATCGTTATAACACATGACTGAACTTGTTATTGTCAGTGATGATATATATATAAGTGTTTATTTATAAGTGTATTGTCACAAAACTGCGTAACTCTTTATGTCCTATAGTATATTTATTGTATAGTAGTATTAAAAGTTTTTAGTAAAGTGCAATACTATGATAGGTCCAGATAACATGCTGCATCGTAACAACATCCATGTAGCAGAAACGAACATGGCATTGTACTAACACGGTTTCTTAATGCCAGTTTTTTTTTTTCATTCATTGTTCTGTGCATCATTGTAATTGTTCCAAAATAATTACCAACAAGATGACACTTATGGACTATCCTTTATTTCACGGTTAGTCGTCCTTCACTCTACATGTTTCGAACTTCAGGGAGCTCATCATCAGGAGTTCACTTTTTTTCTGTACAGGCAGTCTCTGACATACTGTGTAATCTTTTGCTGTATTCACCCGTTCTCCTACGTGTTCTGTTCCCAAGTCAGGAACAGAACAAGTAGGAGAACGGGTGAATACAGCAAAAGATTACACAGTATGTCAGAGACTGCCTGTACAGAAAAAAAGTGAACTCCTGATGATGAGCTTCCTGAAGCTCGAAACATGTAGAGTGAAGGACGACTAACCGTGAAATAAAGGATAGTCCATAAGTGTCATCTTGTTGGTAATTATTTTGGGCCAGTGTTTTGTTTTCGGTTTTTTTAAAATACATTTTCAAAACAGTCTTCATCGTGCAATATATGTGTGAAAATGACCAACAAGATGCACACTTTATTTCCTTTATTTGTTTCAACTGTACTTTCCTCTTCATGTTTCGAACAAACAAGTTCATCATCAGGAGGTTGAAGTACATGCAGCGTATAGCATTTTCCATGCATGTATGTGATTCTGTAGTTGCTTTAACATGTTAGCGACTAGACATCACACACATTCATAAAAAATACTATATGCTGCATGTACAGAAGTAACCTCATGATGATGATGAACTTGTTTATTCGAAACATGTAGGTAAAGGTGAAGCAGTCCCGTTAGGTAAAGGTGAAGCAGTCCCGTTACAGGCCTGGAGTGGCACAGGATGGTGGTAAGGTTGTCAGCCTTATGCACTGGCCCCGCCTTACCCCCAGGAAATACTCCTGGTACTCATTTCTGTTAGAGGCTGAGTCGACCCCAGGGCCATAGTGCGATCGGAAGGATTTTATGTCAATGAAAAATCTGCTGACACCAGCTGGGATCGAACCAGCGACCTTCCGATTTGTAGCACAGCACCTTAACCACTGTGCTACTGCGGTCCCCTCAAAACGTGTAGAGGATAGCATAATTGAAACAGATAAAGGAAATAAAATGTGCATCATGTTGGTCATTTTCGCATATACCAATGTTTCGTGTAGCAAAATAGTACTTCTGTAGAGGCCAGACCAGCTGCTAGGGGCAACACACTTAAGGCTGACAGAGAATGTCTGTGGTGTTTACAGTCATAGTTGTGTAATGTAGCAGTAAATCTACCCACGTGCTTAATTCAGCACCCATGGAGCTATAGCTCTACATGCTTGTAACCTTATCTTCTGATAGATGGAAGTGGGTCTGATTCACGTTCCAGCTGCTTGACCATCTGGGGAAGAACACCCCCTGTAGCCATTGGATGTAAATTTGGTTGGGTCCCAGAGCTGGTATAGACACTTTTGAGACAAGAAAAATTTTTTGCCTCCTGCTGACAATGGAACCCCATTCCACTGGTCGCCTAGCCTCCCCACTCCCCCTTCTCTCTCTCTTCCCCTTCTGTCTCTATCTCTCCCTCCCCTCCAGACTCTGTCATTGCACTCCTTGTAATAGTAATTGAAATTACGCTGTCTTGCACAGGAGATGTTCATAAACCTGGTACTTTTGAGGCTGGTAAGTTAAAAGCACATTGCATAGATATGACTGTGAACGAATTCTGAAAAAGTGGAACACATTTTCTGCATATGTTAGTGTTTCCTGATTGACAATAGTACCTTCGAGAGGGTGGAAGAGTTTAAGTATTTGGGAACAAATTTAACAAATCAGAATTCTATTGCGGTAGAAATTAAGAGCAGATTGAGGTCAGGAAATGCTTGCTATCATTCGGTGCAGAATCTTTTGTCTTCCAGGTTGCTATCCAAAAATTTAAAGATCAAGATATTTAGAACTATAATTTTGCCTGTTGTTTTGTATGGGTGTGAAACTTGG
>Ga0123354_10002081_pt1 | contig 25841 bp, 15 predicted proteins | sample TergutLab28metaG_2_FD_97872 | JGI IMG/M metagenome (GOLD analysis project Ga0123354, IMG submission 97872) | Labiotermes labralis P4 segment gut microbial communities from Petit-Saut dam, French Guiana - Lab288 P4 | ecosystem: Host-associated > Arthropoda: Insects > Digestive system > Gut ...
CAACGAAATTAATCTGTGACTATTTCTAGTGTGACTTTAGCAAGGAATATATAGCTCCCTGATGATGGTCTTAGGACCGAAACATGTCGGAGCGTTTTTAATATTTTAATGTGTAAATTTTATCAATTTTATATAAATGCAGTGGTTGGTGTAATAATTGAGTAACACTAATATTCGTTACTCGCGATTGCTGACGATTCGTTTGGTCAATATAATGATGTATTGAATATTATGAAACTTGTTTCCTGACCAGTAGAAATTAATCAGGATGGCCATTAAAACAGGAGACCAGTCATAATTCGAAACGGCGTAATCAAATACAAGTTTGCCGCGAGCGAGTTCGGGGGCCGGTGAAAAAATATTTTCGGGCCCCCCAGCCGGGAAGAACCGGCTAAAAATCTTTACTCTAATTCGGAAAGACTTACTGTCAGTTGCAGAGTGACTTTGGCTTGGGCTGGAAGGGTTAATTTGTACAGTCGAAAAATAATGATAGTTCTGATAAATGCAAAAACATATCCAATATAGTAGGGCCCGGGGCACCCTCCCAGACCTCCGGATACCGGTAATTTGTAGCGGTTTCCAAGCCAACCCGTCGGCGCTAATCAGTTGTGTATCAGAGAATGGACATTGTCAAACGTAACGCCTCCGTGATGAAATTGATGTGTTAATAGACTTTTACAATTCCCCACATTAATTTTTCCACAAATTATCTGCACCCATCAGTGTACAAGCTGACAGTCGGTCTGCTGTTAGGACATAAGTATTACTTTCACTCTAACAAGTACTTGTTGATGGAGAAAAGAACAAGAAGTTACACTCGTACGTAACTCGTTCCCACATTTCTCACTAACTCACCAAACAAAACACTTTCGAATACTGTACCTCCCTTTGTTTCGGAGGAACGTGGAATAAAAATGAATTCACACCCCCTCCCCCCCTCCCCGGTCCCCCGACAGTATTCTTCCGCACACAAGAAAATCGATGTGCCTTCCTGTATTGAAGATGCTAGTCCATGTTCAGACTAGCGTTTCTATTCTTCGCAAAGGTTGACATTTCAAACTCCATTTCTTTTACCCAAAAAGGAAAATATTTTGAAAACGAACTCTCTCCCCACTGCCTACACAATGAGTCTAGAACGGTCAAATTATATGGGTCACCTGCAGAGCGTATAGACGATTGCAAGAAATGCCTGAAGAAGTGACTCAACTAAAATGCTTACTAATTTTAATTAGCTTGGAATATTACACGGCTAGGTGTTTCGACATCAAACTGAAAGCAAACGCATTCTCCTGCCTCTCAGCACATATAGGGTTATTTGAAATGATTGTCGGGGTTTTAACAACTTGCCACCTCTTTCTCCAGATGAAACCCCATGTGACTGCTTTCTATGGGGTTACGTCAAGGATCAGGTTTATGTTCCTCCTCTTCCCGCAGGTATGCCGGAACTGAAGATACGAATAAGAACCGCCATTGAAACTATATCCGTTGACATGCTACAGACAGTTTGGAACGAACTCGATTATCATGTTGATGTTTGTAGAATCACAAAGGGTGCACATATAGAGCACCTGTAAGGTATGTAACAGAAACCTGGAGTGTTGTTCTACTAAATAAAAAAACACATATTCCTATCTCAATTGTGTTGTGTATGACAAGTTGTTAAAACCCCGACAATCATTTCGAATAACCCTGTAAAATAACGTAACCCTCCAGAAGGAAACTAAACTAGCTCTAACAGAAAGAAGAGTCACCACAGCATGCATTAGTTCCTGCACTGCGTCGCTCGCATATCTGTGAAATATGCAGGGGTCTGATAATGAAGCAAGAATAGGCGAATCGAAATAACGTAAAGCATTTCAGTTACTTATGGAGAGTTTCGGACAATTTTATTATTCTTTGGTATATTTATATTAGGGTCATCTTATTTGAAATTTATGCACTGTAATTTCAAACGCGGATTGCGCCGACAGGTATTACGGCTATTTCTAATCTCATTGAATATCCGAGTTCGTTACGTATTAACTTTACCGTGTGTGGAAACACATCAGTAAATTGTTTTAACTGCTAAAGAACGCCATGAGTTATGGCGCGTCTTGATAAACAAACACGGCATTTCACAGCACCTCATATAAAAGCAGGATATTCTGTATCGCGTTAATGCGATTCCCTCATTTGTTTACGCCCCGAGCCAAATAAACCCCCCTTGTTTAAGAGGTATTTTAATATTTTCACTGAATTTAGGTGTGGTTTTCCAAACTGGTTCCCTGCCATTTTATCTGAAATTATATTTGGACGAAATATATCCTCACATTCAGGAACGTGTCAAGGGAACGCTGTATGAAGATGTGATGTTGATGTCCATGTTACCTTAAGAACTGCACTCTTCTAGACTCTTACGCAGAGAGTAGTGATAATTTCTTACAGGCGTTTCGGTACAACCTACCGGTCCCATCTTCAGGGGACAAGAATCCAAGAAGGATATGCGACACAATAAAGGATCTAATACGCGGCGTTTGAACCGTTGCTTGTATTGGAGCTAATTTACGGTTTCCTTCTTGGATTCTTCACTCACGAAGATGGGACTGATAGGTTGTCCCGAAATGTCGGTAAGGAATTAGCACTACTCGCTCCATAATAACCCAGAAGAGCGCAATTCTCACCTACTTCGCGGCGGGAGCCTGAGATCATCCATGTTACGTTATTGGTCCATCTTACTGGAAAAATTGTAGAAAGGAGTAACCCACGTAGTTGAATATTCAGGTAAATTTCATATACACAACGCTTCGGCAGTTGTTTCTTCTGCCCCATAAGATGATTGACTGTAATTATGCTGAGCGGCTTTTGTACAACTGCAGAAAAAAGTAATTTTTTTTAAAATTAAATCACGGGAATTTTTATAGAACGAAATTTTACTAAAAGGGCGCCAGTGTAATGCAAAACAAGACCGGAGTAAGTGAACTCTGCATGCCATGTAAGCATGTATCAGGAAAACATCAGAAAATCGAACAACGTCCAAAAATAATGCTGGTGTAAATAATGGAACACAGTCAGAGAAAATGAGAACATATTGGGTAGGTAACGACACAACGAGGAAAAATATTTGTGCAATTTGTGGTACTAGATTCACCGTGAAAACCCATTTATTATTCACACTGAAAGTGAAGTCAGACAAATACAGCCCATTCGTCTGGTATGTAGTGATGTTGAGTCGTGCATAAAACGTACGACACATCAACCCATTGATATCAATGACGTGGAAAGGAAGAAGTGGCTGCAGTGTGTATTTTATGAAAGGAAGACAGGAGTGTACAGGATTTTCTCAAAATATTCGACAGCTTTTTTCGTATTGTGACTAGGCTACTGGTCTGACGAACTGCGGTTCGAATCCCTTTAGGGGGAAAATGATTTTTCTGTCAGCAAAATGTCCAGAACGACTGTGGAGCAAACGCAGCCTCATATTCAGTGGTTACCGCGGTTCTTTCCCACGGATAAAGCGGCCGGAGTGTGAAGTTAACCACACATTTCCATCTGGTGACGATGCTAAGCATGAGTGGGGCATTATCTCTGCTTCAACTTATTCCCTCATGGCGCGGATATGAACAACTTTACCGCCTTATCTTCTTTATCGCCAATATGGGAAAAGGTGCTATATGTTGTACTGTCCATTACGTTCATTATTGAAAAAGGATTCATGAAACTAAGCCAACAAAATACACAAACGTGTTCCTTTGATATTCCTATTATAACATCACATTCAACATTCCTACTTGTTTCGGTCCCAAAGGGACCGTCAGCCTTGAATCCAACGAAAATAATACAGAATAAAAATAAATTAGTCACTTTGTATACAGATGACTTGTTTTGAAAGTCAAGTTGTTGAATTTTTTACTTTTTTTTTTGTAAATGTATTCTATAAATGTGGTGGATCTTGATATACAGTATCTTGGCAGCAGCCTTGATGAAAGTCGGCACAATACTGAAGTTGGTCGCGTGCGGACTGAAATATGTAGCAAGATTGAGCGTGATATTGTAACATAAATATCTAAGGAACAACTCTGTGCATTTTGTTGGTTTATTGTCGTGAAATTTCTTCATGTTTAGAGCTACTTTCTTTACCACCCGATATCCATATCCTACAGTTAGCTGTTGTACACTGTTTAATGAAAGTTGTGTACGTTAATGCATTGATTACATTTGGTGCTAAGAATACACAAACTCCATTATTCCCGATGAGCCTCTCTCCTTCATAGACGTGACATTTATTTTGTATTCTCTAATTTTTTTTTTATCATCAGCTCCTGTTACTTCACACAGAAACCGTCTGTTGTACGCTAATCTCCCCTTGCAGCATTTTCCGCATGCAAGACCACCATAAGCAGCTGTGTCGTGGATAGAAGTTATTCTGGGAGTTGTTCATCTCTCTTTCTCTTAAGCCGATGAAGCTGAACAACTTTCTTTTAAAAGCGTGGTATATACAGGAAAATATTTTTCGTGTTAAAAATCCGTTGTGGTATATAAGTTTAATCCAGAAATAATCCCAAAATTGAAACTATTTTCTAGCAACACACAAATTACCAAAAACGTAAAATCTGTCTATTTATTAGTCTTCTGGAAAATAAACGTCCAATTTTTCATGAGGGTGCGTAGTTTGTTTAGACTTTTGAATGTCCAGTTACTAATTTATGAAGGTGGTGATTATATAAACTGTATATTGTGGGCCGGTAGCTCAGTCGGTATAGCGACTGAGCTGCGGGCTGGACGGTCCGGGATGGAATCCCGGTGGGGACGAGATTTTTCGCCCGTCGAGACCGACCCTGGGGCCCACCCAGACTCCTGTAAAATGGGTACCGAGTCTTTCCCGGGGGTAAAGTGCGGCCGGGGCGTGCTGCTGACCACTCACCCCCTTCTCGTGACGCGGTCATGGAGGAGTAGAGCTATACCTCTACCCACCCTCTGGGTCACACCGGGCCTGTAACGGGATCACTTTACCTTTACCTTTTATATTTTAACACTAGAAAAGTCTTTGTTTTGCTCACACAGTATAATTACAAATTTCGTACGATGTGTCGTGATGAAAGTGATTATTTAATACTTACCTGAACAACGTTAACTGATCTGTGTTTGTAAGTCGGTCGCATTACGGATTTCTCTGCTGCTTATACAAACCATTTAGATGAACTTCGCATTCGAAGTCCTGTGACCTGCCTATGCTTTGGCCACCGAAAACCAAGCAGCTACACCGCGTAGCATTACAAGTAAGTATCTTCTTAACGGGTGTCAGAAGCAAGTCGATGCTGGTCATCGTCTGAATAATTTATACTTGCTTTATACATCGTGATAATTTATATATTGTGATAATTTTATTTCTCTTTTCGTTTCTTTTCGTGGTAGGGAAGGTTGCGGTGTATTTGGTGTAATCCTTAACCACTTTCTCGAAAAAAGGCCTTGAATCTGTACCCTATGCAGCATTCATAGTTGTTTGGTTTCTCTCGTCACTCTAGTTTAACAGCTGCAGATGCGCTAGCAATGGATGTCAGTGACATTCTTCAGCTGCATAGTATATGTGCTTGATGAAACTTCACATAGACAATAAACGACAAATGTTTATCGGCATAAGTGAGGAGTCAGATATTGTAAGAAAGTTGCTTACTGCGATTTATAAACTTTAAGTTTCGAATTTTTTATTACGTCAGACGTACGGCTTACCTAAAATAGAACGTTATAGTTCTTCGGAGCAGTTATAGTTCTTGGGAGCAGTTATCCACATAACAATCCCAAATAAAAGCTTTGTAAATTCCTATGCGTTATTAAGGTAATCAATGCTCTCAGATTGTGTAGGAGACGAGTGCTTGAATGATCTCTCCTGATTTGATAATATGAAAATTATAAAACACTTAACATACCCATATAGTTGCCTTGACTGTTGTCACTACAAATTCAAGCCACACAACAGGATATCTTCCATCTACTTTTTTTTCCTGTGGCGCTGCGGCCCAACGCGGGCCATGGCCTCCTCATTCTTGAGGTTTCTAGATCACATACAACGACGCACCACAGTCGGTAGGACTCCTCTGGACGAGTGATCAGCTCGTCGCAGAGACCTCTACCTGACAACACACAACACTTACAACAGAAAAACATCCATGCCCCGGTGGGATTCGAACCCACGATCTCAGCAGGCGAACGGCCGCAGACCTACGCCTTAGACCGCGCGGCTACTGGGACCGGCTTCCATCGAGATTACTCCTGATATTAACTTGTGCTGTTAGCAAATTTGAAGTGCCTTTTCCCTGTGTTAATATTCTTCATCCACGCGTCAGAGCTCTGGCCTGTTGTTGGTATAATGGGGGAGAGAGACGGATGCCTTAAAGCCTCATTAACACCTTGTTTCCGTAAGGTGGGCTATGGAGGTGGTAGTGCTTCACACGCAGGAAATGAGGGTAATACCTATTTCATAATTCGAGGACTTTTTGATCATTACAATGAAAGGAAGTAAATTACATTTTCTCTCAAAGTTGATTGAAATCGTACCGTCTCTATGGACTGCCATGTTCCAAATTTTGGGGTGTCTGAGAGTAAAGTTGGGTAGGGGGGATTTTTGTTCGAAATCTTATGTTAAACCCATTAGGGGCTAAATATTGACAGGGTTTGAAGGAAATTCTTATAATAAAACCAACTAGATGCACTAATTTCTCAAATTTATTTTTGGAATAAAATTCTACATGTTTCGGACAGTCCCTCTGTTCATCATCGGGAGTTTTTCACCGTACACACAGAAATTGTATATGTCATGCAGGTTTGCTGCGGAACGTCCTGATCCTGCTCGCAAGCTGTCAGCAAACCTCTATGACATACACGATTACTGTGTGTACAGTGCTAGACTCCTGATGATAAACAGAGGAACTGTCCGAAACATGTAGAATTTTATTCCAAAAATAAATTTGAGAAATTATTGCATCTAGTTGGTTTCATTATAAGAATTTATCACGATGCACGGTAACATGAACGTCAAACAGGTTTGTGGGAAGGTAAGTTCTTTATGTGTTAAGAGGTGATGGCGCCGAAGGATCTGTTCTCGCTATTTGTTGGCGTAAAGTGTTGTTCATGTAACAGCGCTGTTTGACCTTCAACATTTTTAACTGTTGTTTTTCTATGTCGTACCTTTAAAGAAACATTTTATATCCTAATATTAATACATCCGAATTACCTGTTTTTTTTTCCAGAACACCAAATTCTGCACAAGCATTACGCAATAAATACCGAATGCGTCATCGTGTACATTCCATACATTAATATGTCTATGCCGGGATTCAACAGCCCGGATCTTCATGCCTGGTTTTTCGAGAGTCTACAGTACTTCAAAATTGGTTACATATTGTACGTTTCAGTTTTGAACGGAATGGCAAAACCTAACATATTCAACGCCGAATGTAACCGACATATGGAGTCCGTTTCAGAGTTAGTTATTTCTAGTTATTTTATACAAGATAACGTTATGGAGACTTTGCTACCGGTTGTACGATCCGGCATTCGAATCCCGTCAGGGATAAATTTTTCTCATCTTCAAAATATCTGGTGCCGAAATAAGAACAAGTGGAGTTCTACTTCTGCTCCTCTTATACGCTTTCATAGCGCTGCAGAGGAGCAGCTTCATCTTCTGCTTCTTAAGTTATTCAGCACAGAAAGTAGGGCAGGACTGTGTGTCCAAAATGGCGCGCGGAAAGATTTTCTTGGTACGTGGCATTCACTGCTGTCCCAAATTTTGTTTACTCTTTTACCCGACCAGTGTCCCTGTACTGCCAAGAATGTGTGTATCTGACTTTGTAGGGATTGTATATGAATTACCGTTACTGCCAAATCATACTAGGAGTGAAACATTTGTACACAAATCGGGAGCGGTGCGAAGTGTTGACAGGATATTTATCATTGGGGCGCCGGCCTGGCGGTGAATGGACGAGTACGTGACATCGGACAAAACATTTTACAGTCTTCTTTTCAAACAGGAAGTAGCAGCAGCAGCCCCAGTGACTTCCGCATTTTCTTCCTTATCGCATTGCTCGAGGAGGCTTTTATTAGAAATGTAATACTAATACTGTACGAATTTATTGTACAGTATAATTATAATAAACGTTAATAACAATTCAGTAATTAATAATAATATTGGCAAGCTCCAAGACCTTATTTTGCCCTTCCAAATTCCCAGGGGCACGCAAAAGAATTTCATAGAAATTTATAGATAATTTGAGCACGCTCCGTCCAAAGGTTCCGCCAGCTGTGTAATCGAGTATGGACTGGCCATTCGAAGCGTGTTTCATTTCCCGGCCAGGAAAAGAGATTCTTAACTTCTCAGTAGTGTCCAAACCTAGCCCTGGCACATGCCCAGCCTCGTATTCAGTGGGTGCCAAGGAAAAACCTACCATGACATGAAGCTAACCAATCACTCTATCCAAGTCTAGGCTAAGAATGCGTGGGACTGTACCTCCATCCCCCATATTACATCAGGGCGTGCACAGGAACAACATCACGGCTTCTTTACCTTTTTTATTGCTATTCGTGATAACAATTCGCGTAGAATGGTTAACTATTTTGAGCATGGAAATAAGGTAATAATCCTCCCCATTCAACATAGAAAAAACATTTGAATTTAACATGAAAATAAACATTTATTCGCAGGCTGATGGTGTTACAACTTAGAAAGGACTCTTCTGGAATTCGCTCAGGGTAAGAACAGATAAGGTAATATGGAGCTCTACTCTATGATAATATTCATCTACAATATTCTGAAGTGTTGAATAAACACCTTCTGTGTCTCTGCCGGTTTCTATAATGTCCAAATCCGTAAAAACAGAAGTCCTTTCTTAATGATTTACTGTGCTACCAATACCGAATTTTGTACTAAAACCGAGGGAATAGACTAATCCTAAACTCGTTTACCAGACTGAAGTATTTACTGTATTCATGAGAACACTGTTTCATCAGCAGACACATTTCAAAGGCGAGTCTACGAAACGGGTGCCAAGAGAACTAACCATTGACAAAGTAACTGCAGAACTGTCTGTGTGACGGCACTGACAAAGTTGGCAGGAAGCGCTGAGTGATTTTGTTGGAATGACGGCGAATTTGAGCTCACAACTACTTCCGGATGAGAAGCAAATTTATGTGCTGTACAGGAATTCAAGTGTAATCCTTCTGTTGCAGAACCTTAGCGCATTTCGTCTGGTACTCTCTTTGTTCATTCATGTCTATGTTCATTTCTTATTAATCCCATCGCCAGAATTACGAAAAACGACCATTAGATTCGTCATGTCTGTCTGCCTGTCTGTCCGTCAACTCGGCTTCCACTGGACTGATTTTCGTGACTTTTATATTTTAGAATTCTTCGGCAATATTCCGAGAAAATTCAGCGTTTAAAAAAATCTGACGAGGATAACGGACACTTGACATGAAGAACTTTGCACATTATTAAAAGTATCTCACTGAATTCTTCTTATAATATGCAAGGTTTCAGACAAAAGTTGTAGAGAAAATCAGAACACACATTTTATATTCAATAAATTTTCTTCTGAAAATCGTGCCGTTTGTGAGATAATGTGGAAAAATACTGTACAGTCGGGCAGGCCACAGATCACAAAATAAAAGAACACACACGCTGTGCATGCGGGATAAATAAGGCAACAGACACACACGTAGAACATGTAATAGGTTTTGCTTTTCCAGGGCAACAATGGCTATGCGAACGCGCCTGAATATTACGTTACACGTACATTGCCTGTGTTATTGTTATTCTTATGGTCGGGTCAGGTTATGTACGTGTGAAATTGAGGCCACTGATGACTTCTTTGTACATCATGTCAATATGGATGCATGGATATGGACTGTTGGTGGAAAGAGAATGGACATGGGGACCAGAGTCCCGGGAAAAAAACCCTATTCCAGTGCCAGTTTGTCCATTACAATTCCCATATGAACTGGTCGGGCATCCGCTGAGAAGAGCCGGCGTCTAGCATCCTGCGCTATAGCACGTCCAATTATGGATTTCATAACAAGTGGAATTCGCGGGGACGACCGTCCGGCGTAGACTCACATTTGTTTTGGTGACGGCTTTCTAAACCCATCACGAGGCAAAATAGAACATTTTGTTAAGTCTGGTACTTTTTTTTTAACGCAAGTCATCATTTAGATATGTATCAGGTGCTTTGTTCTGTACGTTCATATGAAAAAGTGCTACTGTGTTGTGTTCGGTTTTAACAGCGTAAAAACATTTGCTTCTTTACTGTAATTAATGCCTTATAAAAGTTTCGGAATTCTGAGTAGAAAAGATGAAGACAGTTGGAAGACGGCAGAGAGGAAGTGCGTGAAAAGCAGTTGTTTGTGTTGAGCTGTTTACGGCTTGGTTTATTCCAAAAAAATTTTCAAATAAAATTGTATAAATAAGAGCCTCGTTTTGGCCCATTTTATTTCATAACACGGTGAGGCACATTTTCATTTATGAAGTGCACGCTACTGTAATTAAAATACGACTTCTAATCCCTCAGATCATCTAAAACTGAACATCCTTAATTCGCGTGTAAGACAGTTTGCAGTGTAAGGTTTAACGTCAAATAAAATAATATTTTAATTTTGGAATAAAATTTGTATTACTGCAAAGACATGCACAACTGCATATATAAATCCATTTATGGACAGTGTTACAGAAGGATAAATTCAAATTTTCCAGCATATGACACAGTCTTGATTGATAACTATTTAGGCCTACCAGTCGACACGGTACCTGGAAGACGTTAATTATTAACACAGATGTGACAGCCTGAAATATAGCATTCCACACTATTTCTTCTCGCTTTCTAAGAAATATCACTGTACGTCTTTGTAAATACGAGTACTTGTCTCGCGTGTAAATGTTTGGAATTTTTAAATACTGTGAAAATATAGAAGGAAAATATTAATAAAATTATAGGTAATAAGTCACCCATATTCCTGAATGTGATTCTGAATAACTGACATTCAGCACAGAAAACAGAACATGTAACTGAAGAGAAGTGTTCACGGAGCAATCGCCGATACAGAATAATGGTCGGTAAGTGTACTGACAGATCATAATTGTGACGAATGAACTACAGGGAATAACAAATATTGTGACAACAATAGTTTAATCTAAGTTAATTTAATTATTTTTTATATCCATTTTCCTCTCACTACCGGTGGACTTGATCTTGTCTCAGGCATATAACTTAACAAGTTAAGTGTTGCTACGGTTCCCATTGGCTGAGAATAGCTCGATCTAAGGAGTCAACCAGGTTAGATGCTTCTTTACGTGGAGATGGAAGCAGAGGCGGCTACCGAAACGTCCAATTTTTTAAAATTTAGGCGATCGACAAAGTTACAAAAAGGAGATTTTGTCAGTGAATAAGATATCTGTCAAAAAAATGGGTGAAATACATGGACAGAATATCGGAACGCCGAATCCCGGAAGTGCTTCATTAACCAAGGTTTGACGATCCGAGGACTTGCGAAAGAGAGTTCTTGTAACCTCATCAGAACACAGGTGTTGCATTACGTGATATGTGAAGTTCTGAGGACGATGACGATGAAGATTGTGTCGACCGGGACGTGAGGACGTGCAGCTTTTATGTAGATACCGTTGTTTCGGACATACCTTTGTTTCCCTGTACCAAACTACACGTCGTCACAACCCAGACGGCAGTAATCACTAACTACGGCGATAAAGCCAGTTTCTAGTTAATTCTGTTATATGTGTTCCTTGGCCACTAGACGGATTCCGGAAAAGCGTCCTACAGCTCTCTTGACAATTTGCATGTAAAATTTCCCAAATGACAAAACCGGTTATACATCAATTTTCATTTGATATAAGTATTCGACGTAAGATAAACGATATAAAGTTCATATCCATGGTAAGCTGTTACTATTTTGATTGGATGTGAGACGCCGACGCCTGTCCTGAGGGAGGCATAGAGACTGCGAGTACTTGAGCACAGGGTCTGAGGAGAATACTGAGACTTATAGGAAAGCAACTAATAGGAGAGACTGAAGGATATTACACAATGAGAGGATGCATCATTGTGTGTTTAAACGAAAGTTATTTTCTTGAAATCAAGGGAAAAGATACGATCTTTGCTTGTTGCTTAAGTGACTGGAAAAAATGTGTAAAATAGTTAAGTTCGGAAACCGTCAAAAGAAGAGACAATTTGCAAGACATAGACGTCAATGGAAGTATTATTTTAAAAATTTATATTAAAAAGAACTGTGGTGTGAGGAGTTACAGGAGGCGTACCTGTGTTTCGCTGGGGATTGGACACAGTGGTTTGTTTCTGTAAGCACGGTTATGCATTTGACGGTTCCGTACACATCGGGAAGGTCGTTGACAAGCCGAGGGGATACTAGCTGCGCAGAATGTTCCTCTCTCCTCGGAAATGCTTAATTAGTCCGTTAGTAGATTAATTACCAAGGAAAAGTAAATTTATCCATATGCTTAATTAAGCGGAACGTCATGAAGGGTAGAGGAGAAACAGCTCCAAACATTTTCAACGCCAGCAAAGGCAGCAGGAGATTCGTCAGTTGCATGCGATATCCTCTTTTACGTGCGGGAGAAAGGTATCGGTACCAATAGAGCAGGGGACGAGGGCGAACCAGAATTTGTGTGGACTCTTTTAAGGCGAGAAAAATATCTTGACCATACGGGAATAAAATTCCGGTTCGTGAGTCATTCACACTGCAGCCTAGTCACTATACAGACAGAACTATATTGGTTTATAATATTATTTAAGGAAGAAACTAGTAGAGTGCTAAACTTGGAGCACAGATTTATATGGCTCTGAAACTTGAACACTTCGGAAAGTCGATCAGAAATACCTGATAAAGTATTGAAATGTGGTGCTGGAGAAGGATGGAGAAAACCAGGTGGAGCGATAGTGTGCAAAATGAAGTATTACGTAGGGTCAAGGAGGAAAGGAACAACCTACATACAATAAAATGGGAAAGATTGGTCACAACTTGCTTGTGAACTGCCTTCTAAAACACGTAATTGAGGAAAGATAGAGGGCGTGGTAGAAATGACGGGAAGAGAGGAAGAAGACGTAAGCAGCTACTGGATGACCTTAAAGAAAAAGGAGGTCCTGGAAATTTAAAGAGGAAGCATTAGATCGCACTCTGTGGGGAACTCGCTTTGAAAGAGTCGATGGACCCGTCGCAAGGCATACAATGAATGAATGAATGAATGAATGAATGAATGAATGAATTACAGCCCGCCGTACATTTTCTCAACTTGTGCGCGAAATGTTTTAATCTAAATGTCGTTACTCGTATCTAGTCGGCTGAACAATCTACGGAGTGTAATTCAAGGCAGATAACGAAGCACGTTTCCTCTGTACTCCTATTATTTTCTGTGAACATGTTACAGGAACATGCAAACCTATGGCAGCATGAAACGCGTCTTGCAAGTGTTCGTGCTTAAAGCACACTTGCTAACGATCACAGAGTTTGTGTTCTGTACGAAAGCAAACATATCAGAGCAAGTGCTGCTAATCTAAGACAAATAATACAGAATTTCTTCTCATCTACTTCACAGAATACAGTCTGCATTTCTTCGTCCAATTTAATATGAAGGTATAGCAGTACGTTTTACAATGTATATTCAAGCCGTTACATTATTATACATATCTTCGCGCCACCTGTGGTCTCAATAAATGAGTATATCTCAGCGCATGTAAGACTAGAACTAATGTACATTACAGGCCAATGTTCAGTCCTTACATCACATAGAATACAGTTTCCTTGCATTATTGCTGTCTATTGAACGAATCATGTGGAACACGTACGTACAGTGTGGAAAAAATGCGGAGACCTTTAGTTTGAACCCGGGCTTTGAATGTTTCAAAACCTTAGCTCCTGCAACATTATGTAAGTGGCATGCTAGAAATTGTTAGCACGGGTTGCCAACCACGCAGGATTAATGACTTTCTCTTTGTCTCACATGTAAGCCACTAAAGGCCGTTTCCTACAACAGAAATAATAAGATTCTATTGGAGATGATCGGTATTGGAACGGTAATTTAATTGTGTAAAGAAAAACCAACTTGATGCACAACTTATTCTTTGTAACAGAACACGTAGGAGAACGGGTGGAATACAACAAAAGATTATACAGTATGCCAGAGACTGTCTGTACAGTGTAGAAAAAGTGAACTCCTGATGATGAGCTCCCTGAAGCTTGAAACATGTAGAGTAAAGGACGACTAACCGTGAAATAAAGGATAGTCCATAAAGTGTCATCTTGTTGGTGTTTATTTTGGAACAATTTTAATAATGCACGGAACCATGAATGTAAAATTTATTCTTAGTAAGTTTTGTTAACCTCTACATGTTTCGGGCACAACCGTATGTATACAACAGTTGGTACCTATTATTCTTTTTAGATGGCTGTTTGTTGTCCTGGTTGGATTGGAACAATCATGTAGAGGTTGACGAAACATATAGGGGTGCTGATAAGTCCTTAGCCCGACCAGGAAAGGAAAAAAGCTAATGTTTCTATCAGAATGGCGTGAATTTCCTTCGGCGCCTTACCTTGCAAAAAAAAAACTTGATGACAGCTCGCGTCTCGATGTTTTTGAAATCGCGCGCGTCCCTGACATGCTTTCGAGCTTATTTTCTTCCTGGTTGGGCTAAGGACTTATCAGCACCCCGGTACTAAGAATACGTTGTGCATAAAGTTCGTTTTTCTTTTCACGATTATATCAAGCTGCAGGATCAACAAAACATAGTAATTTACTTGTTAAATATGATAGTGTTTATCAAAATTAATCTCATAATACTACGTGCTACGTTGACCAACATGAATTGTGCTACGATTTGAATGACTGCCTATCTGAAACTCGCTGGATTACATTTGTACAGCTGTTTTTGATCAACCGTAATTTGTGACCGACATAATTTTGAATTTGCAAACTCGCGTATTTGAAATTTCCTGGTATTGCAACGGCGAAGAAGAGGGCCCGTTATTTTAACATTGCTTTCAGTTAGTACAGAACACAAGTTTACATATAATAGAATAAAATGATAAGGATAATGCTATGATGACGTTTTACTCCTCATTTCAGTACACGTTTATATGTGGTCTGCAGCAGCCATTTCACAGTAGGGATATTTAAACAACCGCTTGCCCACGCAGCAAGGAATGTGTAAAAGTATCAGTTGTTTAAACTCCATCTTCAGTCTGAGGAAAACGAAAAAAGAAATAAACATAGGAAAGTATGAAGACATGTTTCCTTTGCCCTGGTTAGCGTTGTTTGATCCTACTGACTCATTGTATAATTCATATGGTGCTTAGACGAATCGTATGAACTCAGGTACTATTATTTATGGCGTCAGGAAGCAGTCTCTCATCCATCTAGTTGCTCGGTTGCGCTTTACCTGTCCCCCGTCGTACCACTCGGCGTGAAACCACCAGGACCACCACAATTCTCTATATGCTCATCCATCATTTTGTCACAGTGTAACACTAGCATGTAACCACCTTCATTAAATTCCATGAAATTGATACGTGGAAATCGTTTTAAACAAAGTAGCATTTTTTTCTACGGCAAAGTGATATTATTCCCTAGGGAGACTTTCCGTTTTATAATGAGTAATGCTTGTGTCAGACCTGACGGCCTTAACACCTGTCTTGTTAACTTTTGCTTCTTTAAAAACTTCTGTTATTAAATTGCTAGTGTTAGAAGAGTACATACCACGTGCGCTTTAGGGATCTAAATGTCACAGTTCGAATCCATGTAACTTTTATCAGTCGCTATTCTCTATAGTACTGAGAAACTCTTTGTTCCGATTAGATCTCGACGCTTATTAACCCATGCATCACCCACATTAAAAAACTTTTTTCTTTCGTAATGGGCGAACCACGTGAATTTAATTTGTATTTTCATCCTCACTACGATGTCTTGAGTCCGGTTTGAATATTTAGTAGGTTAACGGTGCGCTTTTGCTGCAGATATTAACCTGTGTAACCTCTATTTCCAGTCACCTCTCATTACTGCAGCTTACGCCTTCGATGTATGCTTTAATCTTATACGCTATCCCCACATCTTTGTTGAGTTTCCAAGCGGAATTAATATTCCGTCCAAAGTCAATAAGCATTTTGTGCTCCTTGTCTACTGCATTTTAAGTACATTTGATTTCCACAAAATGTGAAGAACTTTTGACCCTCTGAATGACCGTTAACTCTTCCAGGATAACTTTGATGTACGAAATTAGTAAAAATGCATCATATGGAATATAACATCGGAATATTGGATATTGCAACGCATTCAGTGTTTAATTTTGTATTTACTTTGCCACAAATAAAGTGCAGTAATATACACCAACGCCATGACAATTGCCCATATACGTTTCCTAAAGAGCAGTGGTGGGTAGTCAGTCGGACATGAGGGCCAAATTAAGAGGAAATAAATGTTTGCGCGCCACATTGCAAATAGTACCTGAATTTTTCACCTGTATACTGTACCATTAATGATAATACCTGTCCCGTTCAGTAGCAGGTTGTTACTGAAAGAAATGAATGGAATGAAAGAGACAGAAAAGTTTACGATATAAGCACTTACAGACACTTGGCATTTGTTGTCAAGGTTCTTGCGTGTAGCCAGTTCTTGTCTTTGCGGTTCCTAAACCTGCACACAACAAAGCCAATTGGCACGACGGTTCCTTTTGTGTGAGATGTACTGTACTCTCAATTCATACGTGGCATGAAAGGTATGTTGTATTGATAATAATACAACGTGTTTATGAATAACTTAATACGTAGAAAAAACAGAAGGTGAGATACTTGTAAGTAATTATTTAACTGCAAATTCAACAGTGCCTGTATCCTAAAATAACTGTCTTATATTAATTTGAAGTCGAAAGCAATAGTACTTTGTTCTTGCAGATTCTTTGTGTATACACGACGTGTGTCAAAAGCGAAACTATTCATTTTTGGGCCGTATCCTTTGAGATATGATATGTCATAAAGGATAGGAAACATCTTCCATCTGCCCTCTTCTTGCGAATCCGCCCATAGACTGTGGTACAGTACGTATATATGACATCTGTTGATCCTTAACTCCTGGAGAAATAGAATGGAAAAAAAAAATTTCACCGTATTTTTTTCGCCTCTGTCATGTATTTGAAGGTCGTGTATAATTTATTTATTCTACACGTTACTGATAAGGTTCTTAATAATTTTTAACCTTAGTAATAGATCTCTTACTGTTGCAGTTTTACTGTAATGATAACGGTCATATGTGATGCCACAACAGAACACAACGGAAGTACCGTATGTTGACATGACGTTACATCATACCTACTATTTGTCTTGTACATGCAAGGGCCTAATGATGGATTGATAAAATGCGACACATGTAGCCATCATCATCATCATATATCTTTCATGGAGTTGGGCCACTTGTTGACCTGTTCCGGTCTCACGTATCCAGAAGTCTCTTCAAAGGTCTACCATGATTCCTTCTGCCAGTTGGGGAGTAGTATTGCATTACCCTGGGTAATCTGTTAGGTAGCCAAAACCTTTAAATAGAATATAAGTTGTCTTTCGACTGATGGTCTATTCATTTTTTCCTCTACTGTATTTATGAATAATATTTTTGTATAACTATGAATAAGGAATTATTCGTCGATTTTTTATTTATTGTTTCTAGGATTACGTCGCGGGCTGCATCGCAAAGGTAGAGGGGCCGCACGCTGATCGCAGGCCGCAGTTTGTGCGTCGCTGTAGTACAGGCGTGTTGTTGAAAGGAGGGCAGTTGTGGGCTTCAAACCCGGAGGCTTTATTCTCTGAGAAAGGGTCCCCGGTAACCATTTAATGGGAGGGTCAGTGAGCAGCCCCATACGCGTTTTTAATACTTCGACCAAGTCAAAAACCTCCTGCCGCTGCCGGAGAGCTACACGCGATTGCCATATTCCAGTCTATAGCTCAGTCCCTTTGCGACTGAAATATACGGGCTGCTATGCTAACATCGTAAGTCATATTATTGAATTTGAACACCTTGTCCTTCTTTGCGAGGGAACCATGGGCTTGCAGAGTGAAACCATTTTGAACACACACTTTATTTAAGTACAGTCCTTTCCTGTGTAATGGAGCACAAATGTTAAACAGTCTGAACGCCAGAGGAATAAAGAGAACAGGTTGTCTGGATACAAGGCAGAATACGAGCACTCTGAATTGCACAGGAGTTCATAGATTCTCTGGTAATAGACCCATGCTGTTTTGCAGATGATCTTCCACTTGGATAGGATCTCACGAGCAGTGGAACAAAAGAGAATGCTCTGTGGATAACCCCTCAAATTTATACTCTCTTGATATTAGTCGCCTATCCGTTTTCGCTACACAAGAGGGACGTTTACACGTACATTCGAAATGGTGTTGGTTTGAAATTCCGCTGGTGCTGAGCTTATCCCTAGGGAGAGTGGGAACCAGGCGCCGGCCATGCAGTTACATAACTCACGTGCCTGACGCGAGGCGGGCCAAGTATTACGGCTGTGAGTTTGTGGTGGTAGAAAACGGTTTATGGCGTGGAATGACAATATTGGTCATCCAATAGTGACAAAGTCGACAACAATTTAGGTGGCTCTGGTGGAGGGATTGCGCAGAAGGGAAGGAAGTATCGTAAATCTGACGATTTATTGTAACCTGGAAACCTTAATAAGACCAAAAGAAATTTGTTTTTACTTGTACGGCGGATTTAGACCCTTGTCTCAGTGGGCATTAGGCAATCAACTTTTCAAAAAGTGTGATTTGACATGCATTTTTTCCTTCATGCCAGATTCATACCGTGTTGTTGCCTTGGAATAGACCACAAACCATTATTTACAAGTCCGCATTTGAATCTACATGATCGTCACTGCATACAGCAACAAACTACGTGGAAATTTTATGTTATTCATTGTATGCGTTTATTTACATCCCATACTTTAACTAACAAAATGCACAAATTAAACTAAAACAAAACAGGTCATAAAACACGCTTTATATTAGATACCAGCTGCTACATGTTTCGGCACCAAAGTGCCGTCCTCAGGGAGTTAATTAAAAAGAAAGACTCGTAACTCCAACGCGTACTTCAGATGCCAGTCGCCCTCACTTTCATCATAAAAATTACAAGTCTTTAGATGTTGAAATTCTAAACTACATAAGTTTACAAGCGCAAGTTTATAGTGCTGTAATAACAGCAAGAACATTCAGTAATGAGCCTCTTCTCTTATACCTTCTCATTTGTTTATATTTTCTGTGTTGTGTACACAAATAATTGTGACAATATATGATCCAACGGGATCTCCTCCGGCCAAAACGTAAGACGTAAATGGTGTCGGATTTTGTAGTGTATAGTATATAATGTATAGTATATGGTGTATAGTATATAGTATATGTTTATAGTATACAGTGTATAGTATATAGTGTGTAGTATATAGTGTATATTTTATAATGTTTTGTATATAGTGTCTAGTGTATAATGTATAGTATATGGTGTATAGTATATGGTGTATAGTATATAGTATATGTTTATAGTATACAGTATATAGTATATAGTGTGTAGTATATAGTGTATATTATATAATGTTTTGTATATAGTGTCTAGTGTATAATGTATAGTATATGGTGTATAGTATATAGTATATGTTTATAGTATACAGTGTATAGTATATAGTGTATAGTATATAGTGTATATTATATAATGTTTTGTATATAGTGTCTAGTGTATAATGTATAGTATATGGTGTATATTATATAGTATATATTTAGAGTATACAGTGTATAGTACATAGTGTGTAGTATATAGTGTATATTATATAATGTTTTGTATATAGTGTCTAGTGTATAATGTATAGTATATGGTGTATAGTATATGGTGTATAGTATATAGTATATGTTTATAGTATACAGTGTATAGTACATAGTGTGTAGTATATAGTGTATATTATATAATGTTTTGTATATAGTGTCTAGTGTATAATGTATAGTATATGGTGTATAGTACGTAGTGTATAGTATAAGGTGTATGCAAAATAACTTAATGGAGTATAATGTTTTAGGGAGGTGGATAGTCTTTCGTCTAGTCAAGGAATTCCTCGCCCTTTCTGTTGTTAATTAGCAGCGGTAATGAATTGTGGCGCCTGGTTTAATGTTAAAGAACTCGGTAGTTCGCTCAGAGAGAGACAGAGAGAGAGAGAGAGAGAGAGAGAAAGCCAGAGAGAGAGAAGGGGAATTTGTTAGTTTCAGCAGATCCTCGGAATAAACAACTATAATTTTAAGAACGAAAATAGATGAATTAACCGCGCAAAACTGGCGAGTTAAATGAAATACTCAAAATTTAAAAAAAATGGCGATCCTGTTGTGTGCACCTGTAGTCACAGATCATCAGCATGGGTGAGGAGCGTGTATTTAAGTAAGATAAATGTGAAAATATGTTAAAAAATGGCATTTACCGAATCATTCTACAGTTTATGTAAGTAACACACCAACAAATGAACATATATAGTCTTTAATAATCTAAAATTTACATTAAAGCACTTAAAACGCTCCTACATGTATTGATCATACGATCATCTTAAGGAACATACTCTGTTCCTTGCTAAAGTTACAGTTTAAAACACTCAGTGATTTACAGCGTTATATTAATTTGATGCTGTGGCAGCTGTTCATGTGTTATGTGTGAGTCGTACGCTGTTCAGTTGAAACAGCTGCCGATGTGCGTTGAGACCGGCTATCGATGTGCACATCGATAGCCGGTCTCAACGCACATTGACATTAATATAAGACAGTAAATCACTGAGTGTTTTAAAGTATAACTTTAGCAAGGAACAAAGTGTCCTCCCTGAGGATGATCATATGATCGAAACATGTAAGAGCATTTTAAGTGTTATAATGTAAATTTTAGATTATTAAAGTATATATATGTGCATTTGTTGGTTTGTTACTTAAATAAACTACAAAATGCACGGTGCAACGGTGCAGCGCCTCTGAATTCGATGATCGACTGAGGCCGTCTGTATGTGATCTTTCGCGTCAAGCATTCTGTGATCTTAGTCCAGGTAACCGTGTTGTTTCCCCTCCCCCTGCCGTCAACCCACCGAAGTCAAACACTCTGTCAGTCAGTCAAGTTATTCCGTGTACACCGAACGGAAGTGCGCCGTACTGTGAGGCACCTTGCGCCGGCCAAGTGGGGCCGACAATGGATCATGTGTTTTGTGCTACAGTGGTAGACCGGATGGTGTGTCCGAATTTGTGTTTAGGTCTTAAAAATGGAACTTCCTTCAACTATCAGAGTAATAATCTCCATAGTTAAGGGATCGGCAACCACCGTCATTCGAAGGAAAAATTATTTTCACTTACCGTATTTCTTCGGATATAAGACCCACGATTTTCACATTTTCTTTCGAACTGAAAATTAGGGCGCGTCTTAAGTGTGTGGTATTACTTTTCACTCTTTCGGTGTCTCGAAGACATATTTCCTCGAAGAAAAAATGAACTCGCTAAAAGAGAAGCACATTTAATGGACAGTGAAATGTATTTGTTTGTATATCTTGTTTTCTGTCTGAAAATTTTATTTAAAAGTGGGATGTGTCTTAAATTGCAAGTCCCCTTAATTTCGAAGTAATACGGTGTTTTTTTTTCGGTACGCAAGAAGTCAAATGCGTGACGATTAAAATGTTTTACGATTTGACGCCACGTAAGAGAAGATCCTGACATTTGAAACATTTCGACAAGAATTTCTCCTCGTATTGCCTGACCCTCGGCTCTCCTTGCTGAGACGAATGAGTTTTAATGTCATTAGATCTGTTTCACCTTTAAATACATAAGAATATCTTAAGGTCTGTTGCGGTGTTTGCTTAACGCGTCAGAGTAGCTGCAGTAAGCCAGTATAACCGGCCAAATCTCAAAGACGGAAACACGAACTCCACCCAGGGAATATAACGCGTGGTGGTCACAGGAAACCTTAAGTGTCTACCGACTAGATTACAAGAAGGATATTTGTGGTTTCGCCTCTATAGTTTTATTCTCACGGTTACTTTAATTTTTATAATTTGATATTCACAATCAATTTATTTGTGTCCGTCACTGTTACAAATTGTATCAACAAATTACACCTCTTTATTATCGTCAAGCTTCCCTTTCAACCTCCTCACACGAGTGTCCGCTAAGAAGTCCCCAAACCCAGCCTGTGCTAGCTTCACGGCCCCTATTCTCATCAAGCATAACGGCTGTCTGATTGATGTAGGCCGAAAGGGGCATAGAATGTGCTGTTCCCAGGGAGACAGAGCGGCAATATGGTCGTAACCCTAACTAAAAGCATGCCGCATCCCTTCGCGTGATAAACACAGTCATAAACTTAATACCAGTAACATTGCAGTCCACACCCTCACAATGAACCAGTGTATTGTACACAAGCGAAATTCATTTGCTGGAAGTCTTAAATTTTACTTTATTATTCCCACGTAATTTTGCCTTCTCTCCGCCGAGCATATATTTGATCTGGCTTCGAACCAGGATCATCGGTAACACCAGATTCTTATACTGCCGCATAAAATCTCGCCTCACTTGTAACCCTATAAAACACTGTGGTTGTTACTTTGCGCGACCTGAGTTACAATTAAAATTCTGCAAATTCGGCAGTCTGTTTATACGGTACGGGTTCCGTGTTTTGTTGAGAGTAAACTGTGATCATTTATCTAAAGAGCATAGCTGCCTGGTCTTTCTGATGTACACGAATTTTGTACAGTATGTTACAGGAAATGAGTGTCTTGGTACTTCTCGTATTAATGTCATGCCTGTAATACATAGACGCGTATTTCAGGTCGACATGAGGTATAAATAGCCCACAATAATTGGACGAAATAAAATAATGTTGGAGTTTTGTTTATATTTTTGAATGTAGCTGGTGACAGCGGGTATTTGCCAGCATATACCCATTACTCTTAATAACAGTATATACCAACTACTGTCTTCTCTCAGGTGTCCAACTCATCTAGCTTTGTTTATGTAAATAGTAATATATTTCCATTTGCATTTCATCCTCCCTCATTTAATCTAGACCTTTCACAATTCTGCCACGTCATCTTCCCCACTTGCATTTTAGTTTGTGTGAAAATGTAACTACACCTTTAATTCTGTGATCTTATTGCAGCTGATTAATTTCTTGTTTTCTGTTACTTTCATCATGTACTGCCATTTATCATTTAAAAATTATTCTCACCACCTCTGTACCTTATTAAATTTTAGTAATAGGCCCACTTGAACCGCCGATCCCGGTGGTCGCGCGGTCTAAGGCATGGGTGTGCGGTCTCTGGGATTGCGGGTCCGAATCCCGCTGGAGGCATGGATGGCTATTTCTTCTTAGTGTTGTGTGTTGTCAGGTAGGGGTTTCCGTGTCAGGCCGATCACTCGTCTAGAGGAGTCCTACCGAGTGTGGTGTGTCTGAGTGTAATCGAGGAAACTCATTAGGGAGGCCTAGACCCCCTAGGGCTGCCGAGCCATGAAAAAATGTATGTGAAACAACACACTGTGGTCATCGTCACAGAGAGGGCTTCGAACGAAAGAACACGTACAAACGTAACTCATTATGTGACACGCAACTTCCAAGGGAGTAGTAATGAGTTGTCGCTCTCCTGACAGCTACGTTCCTAAGGCCATTTGAAGTTCTAAGCCAGTCTGTCTTAGCTGTTAAATATTCATGTGACAACACTGGGATATGGCGGAAACAGTCTTCTTTCTACTGTACGTAGGTGTTGCCAACAAATCTTTATATCAAAGCGTTGTACGTAAAATTGGTAACGACAGTAGCTTACCTTTTCAAAATTAACTAACTACACGAACAGAATGCATATTGAGACGCTAATATAACCTCAACCAAGATTTCCCAACTGATGCGTGGTCCGAAGTTCACCTTGTTCACTAGAGCCGCCTCTTTGCTTAACCGGATGAATCCATTTCACGCCCTCCCATCCTGTCTCTTTCAGACACTGTTTAATATTGTGCTCCAGCTATAGCTGTGTCCAGAGGGATCTCTCTTCATTAGGATTCCCGACAAACAATAAGTTTCTGTTTCTAGTCTCCCAATGTATGCTACATGTACTTCCCAACTTCTTAATTTTGCATACCTACTAATATTTGGAGAGGCACGCGGTGGCGCATTTGGTTGAGGCACTGCCCTACAAGCCCCAAGGTACCGGGTTCGATTCCCGATGGTGTAATTTAAATTTTTCATTGACATAATCCTTCCGGCCGTACTTTGGCCCTCGGATCGACCCAGCCTCAAATAGGAGCAAGTACCAGGAATATTTTCTGGGAGTAAAGGCGGCCGGTGCCGACAAACTTGCCACCTTCGTGTGCCTGTTGCAATCTGGGATCCTCAACCTCCTGGAACGCTCTGGGTCTGAATAGGCCTGAACAGGGATTGCTTTAACTTTTACATTTTGACTACTATATAGTTGGGAGTACAAATTATGAAGTTACAATTAAATTTTACCCGACTGCTTGTCACTTCCTGCATCTAAATAAGTCACACTCTATACTCTTGAAGCTCTCTCTTCTATCAAAATATTTGTCCGGAAGAAAATTAGGCACAACTAGATATATACTGTCTGATAACGGACGGACACACGCAGCGCGTAGTGTAACTGATCTCTTAAAAGTCACTTGAATATGAAAACCAAAGGAAGCCTGAACATTTGTCAGTAAGGTCGGCTGCCCCAAAGTATTGAGTTAAAATGCATGGAGTAAAGGTTTCAGGTGCTAACTGTCCAGGCAGAGCCGATCAAAAATTCCGAGTGATTGCGCATCTGCATGCACTTTTTTGTGATGTTATGAAGTTGCACCATGCGAGCTATTAACATGACATGTTGCGTTTTATTGCTCACAACCTGCTGGTAAACTGTTTTATTTTGATGTACGTATCGCAGATTTATGTATTTAAACCAGTAATTGTCGGCCCCAGTAGCCACGCGGTCTAAGGCGTAGGTCTGCGGACGCTCGCCTGCTGAAATTGTGGGTTCTAATCCAACCGGCGACATGGATGTCTGTTGTGAGTGTTGTCAGTTAGAGGTCTCTGCGACGAGCTGATCACCCGTCCAGAGGAGTCCTACCGACTGTGGTGTGTCGTTGTGTGTGACCTAGGAACACGTGAATGAGTAGGCCCTGGCCCACTGGAGGCTGTTGCGCCAAAATAAATCTACAATAGTAAATGGTTTTAAAGCGCTAACGTTATTAGTTCAAGAATTTTATGAAGCATGTAGGCCTATTGTATTCTTTCACTTCGAAGAGCAGTTCATTGTAAAATGGAAATATCATCCAAGCTGATGATACTATTGAGGGTACTGGATATCATAGTAGGTAACTTTCTAAATCATTGTCAGTTTGTCACACTACATTATTTCTAATCTCTGATGCACTCTTTACAAATAATATTGCAGTATTTATTATGCTGCAATTATTTTGCCAACTTTAAGCACCAAGAAGTTTGCTGTTTGTGACTTTTTTTCCCAAAAGTCTGATAGTGCTAAATGACATTCTACACACACACACACACACACACACACAAACACAGACAAACACACACACACAGACAAACACACGGGCATCCCCACACACATTTACACACACCCACACACACACCCACACACACAGACACACACACATCCACACACAGGCGCACACACATCCACACAGAGGCACACACAACACAGACACATCCACACACACACACCTCCACACACACAGACACACAAACACACATATAAACACAACCACACACACACCCACACACACAGACACACACACACACAGAC
>Ga0123354_10002082_pt1 | contig 25841 bp, 21 predicted proteins | sample TergutLab28metaG_2_FD_97872 | JGI IMG/M metagenome (GOLD analysis project Ga0123354, IMG submission 97872) | Labiotermes labralis P4 segment gut microbial communities from Petit-Saut dam, French Guiana - Lab288 P4 | ecosystem: Host-associated > Arthropoda: Insects > Digestive system > Gut ...
AAAGCTGGGTTCTTTTCCTTTTGGGAAAATCCCCAAAAAACCCATGGCAAACAGTAAAAATTGTAGGTACCCCCTCCATTGTTCCTCCCCCCCCCCCCCCCCCATCATCATCAATATTGGATCCTTTAGATTCTTCACACAATTCTCCTAATATGCACCAGGTCTGTAGTTCAAGTTTCTCCTATTTTTATATGATTCTCCTTTCCTTCTTCCTCATTTTCTGTGGGTATGGGGACCTTTCCCGCAAACAAGGCAGCATAGGTGTCAATTTGCATCACTCAAACTTCCACCCAGTGAAAAGTCAAGAATGAGTGCAGCTATTTCTCTACACACCCTACATGCCATAATGGCATGGAGGGGGACTTAACCTTTACCTTTACCACCTGAACGCCTACCTCTGCCATCACAAAGCTCCCACTCCACCCTCTTTTCCTACCTTCCTTCCTGCAGCCTGGCCTTTTCCTCCTCCATTTGTCATATTTATCCGTCTTCATCTTCGACATCTTCCTTTCATTTTCATTCATACAACCCTTCTTGGAATTCTATCTTTTTACATTCTTAAACTGTACCAACACCAAATCATCCAATTATTCATTTGTCTGTCAAAGTATGTATCCTTCAATTTTCTCAGTTCTCTTGCTCCTTATTCTCCCTCTTCCGGTTCTTCTTCCTGCACCTCTTAAAATCTCATTTCTGCTGCTCTTAGTCTAATGATATCTGTTGTGGTCAACATCACAGTTTCTGATCTCATTTCTGCTGCCAAGTCTAATGATATCTGCCTTGGTCTAGGTCACAGTTTCTGATCTCATTTCTGCTGCCAAGTCTAATGATATCTGCCTTGGTCTAGGTCACAGTTTCTGATCTCATTTCCACTGCTCTTAGTCTACTGATATCTCCCTTGGTCTAGGTAACAGTTTCTGATCTAATTTCTGCCACCCTGAGTCTACTGATATCTGCCTTGGTCTAGGTAACAGTTTCTGATCTAATTTCTGCCACCCTGAGTCTACTGATATCTGCCTTGGTCAAGGTAACTGTTTCTGACCTCATTTCTGCTGCTCTTAGTCTCCTGATATCTGCCTTGGTCTAGGTAACAGTTTCCGATTTCATTTCTGGTGCTGAGTCTATTGATATCTGCCTTGGTCTAGGTCACAGTTTCTGATCTAATTTCTGCCACCCTGAGTCTACTGATATCTGCCTTGGTCAAGGTAACTGTTTCTGACCTCATTTCTGCTGCTCTGAGTCTACTGATATCTGCCTTGGTCTAGGTAACAGTTTCCGATTTCATTTCTGGTGCTGAGTCTACTGATATCTGCCTTGGTCTAGGTCACAGTTCCTGATCTCATTTCTGCTGCGCTTAGACTGCTATTTGCCTTGGTCTAGGTCACAGTTCCTGATCTCATTTCCACTGCTCTTAGTCTATTGATATCTGCCTTGGTCTAGGTAACAGTTTCTGATATCTATGTTAATAAAGGCATTCAGCATATTTTAAATAAATATATTTTTCCCGCTTTTGGAATCTCCTGTGTCAAAATTACAAGGGTCATTTCAGAAGTTTTGTGTATAGTGGCAGCACCATGCAGTGTTTCGTATGACTGAACTAAAATCCCGCATGTGGCTCCAGTGGCACTATTGCTGTTGTCACAAAGATGCAATGTCTTTTGTAATGTAAGCTGCTGTTTAGCTATGAAATGGGAAAGGCTACAAGAAGTTCTAGCAGATGGACGTGACACCATTAATAAAATGTCATGTTATGTTGGGTAGGAGTATTCTAGAGTGCTACAAGTTATTGAAGGAGGTTTAGGGACATGTGCTCCTTCACATGAAACTGCCTGTGAATGGATGAATGCCATTAAGAATGGCCAGGAAGAGACAGACAATGTCCTCACTGTGAACCCCCAACATCAGTGACGGAGGAACACCACATGGAACAAGTGAAATCTGTCCTTTAAAGCACACGCAGCACTTCAGGCACGGCAATTGCTACGGAAGTCGGAATCTCTCTAGCAAATGTTTACCATGTTCTCATCAACAGCTTGGGGAAACGAAGTTTGTGCCAAGTTGATTCCACACGTCCTCGACGATGACCAAACGGCCATGCTAGTTCTTCTTGCCACTACCTGTCTGCAGCATTGAAGATATGAAGGTAATGCATTAGTCAATTGCATCTTAATTTTATGGGTCACAGATGCTTCATTGGACCCTCAGCTGAAAAGATTTAATGCTGAATGGTGCGCCCAAATGTCACTGAGAAAAAAATTGCATGGGTCAGTGTGCTCTGAAAGTCACGCATGTCATGTTCTTCAGCCAAAATGGACTTGTTCTTGACCATCTCATGCCAACTGGTACGATGGCCAATGGCCATTATTACTGCGCACTCTTGCAGGATAAGGTCAAGTCATAACCAACCAGTACTACTTAAGCAAGGTGTCATTTTGCTACAGGACAATCTGGTGTAATGCTGAGGCTAGGTGTTGGCATAACCTCCTTACTCTCCAGATCTCACCCCACGTGATTAATGGTTGTTTGCACGTGTGAAAGAACATCCTCGGTGTAAACATGTTGAATGAAAGACAATATCAACATTGCTGTCCCTGCCTCTACACATCATCTCAGCAAGGGCGAATAAAGAGCTGCAACTGATTGTTTACCTAACAGATGGGAGAAACATGTGGAGAGTGCTGGTGACTACACTGAGTACAGGACATGACCGTAAATATTCAAGAATATCAATAGTGTTATCTTGTATTTTGTTATTACAATCAAGTCATTTACAAAACTTCTCAAATGACCTATGTATATCACAAATTACTTGCTAAAATTTTCCTGCAATTATTATCCTTTTATGTTTCCCACATTCCAAGTCCTCCAACTCATTTTCCTAGGCATACTTTTATCCAAACAAACATTTGATCCGAAATCTTTACACACTGTAAAGGGCCTAAAAATTTTCATTTCTAGACTATTTTCATTCACATCCCATAGAGATAGTGGATTCATTGTCTAAATATGGATGTTTCTAACACTGTAATTTCCAATTAGGATTAAAGTTGAAACCTTTGGAATAACAAGTACTTGTGGCAATCACCAAACTAGCAGCACATCATCCTTCCTTCGTACCTAAACTCCAACCTAAAGAACTAATTTCAGTGAACACCATCCTTATTGAGATGTTGTCAGTTCCTCAGCTAAGACATTTCCTGCATTTTATGGAAACCAAAGATTCACTACTGTGTTCACAAGAGTCCACCATACCCTGAGTCAGAAGAATCTGGTCTACACTCTCCCATCCTAACTCTCCAAGGTCCACTTTAATATTAGCAGCACTGTATGAGTTTAATATTCAAAATGTTACAGGTCCAATGCAAGGCACTACTACCAATACAGAAAATAAAGGCAATAAAAAATCAGCATTACATTTAATCACTGAATACAGCAATAGTACCAACTTCTTTAACATTATGTGTATTGAACGCACCTCCAGGCTAAGCATGAAACTAATTCCACAGAGCACAGTCCTGCATGAAAAGCTGATTGTCAGGTAGCTAGTAAAGGAATTACTTACATTTTATGGAACCAGATGGCATGATAATCTGTTCCAAGACCATTTAAAATCTTTAATATTTTAAGGGAGTTGTTAGCCCTATAACAAACTCCAAAAGTTTGAGGACAACCTGTCATTGACTGTCTGCAACTCATCATTCAATACATTCCTAGTTATTCCAGATATATGGAGGCCACATTATCTGCAACCTACAGGTGAGCCATTTTGTGTAACTAATGACTCCCACAAGAGACAACATCCATCATACAGTACCTTTAGTGTAATTTTTCACCACTCAATATAATACAGTATCATACAACAATTGCACAATGACAAATAATTGTCTTAAAGTATTCAGGCTGTATCTTATGTGATGTGAAACAATGACAAGTAAACATACTTACCCACAAAATCTGTAAGGAGATATGTATAACACTTCTTCTTTCTTCAACACAGAACTTCTCACCGAAGCTTGCTGCTATGTCAGCAGTATATGGCACTCACTACATTTAGCACAAAATACAATGTCAATGAGACCAACACAAAGTTATGCCATCTCATATGGAATTTCAATTATATGCTTTTGTATAAGTTCACTGTAACTGAAGGTATTGCACTCCAATACTGAGCATGACGACACTTCTCTACACCTTCACTTCAGAACATAACATGGCAATAGGTATAAACCTAATGCAGTTAGGAATGAAGCAGCAGTGGACAGTCACAAAATGAGAATAAAGTCCATTATCCTCTTCTGAGACAACCTTACAGCAGGAAGAAATTAAATACTCACTTCTTAGTACAAGAATACAAAGCTGCACCACTGCAAACAATAGCTTGCCATTACACACAGTGGTGAGATAAATCAGACCTCCAACATATTTAAGATAAACACTTATTATTACCTTCCCAGCTTCATCTTACTTGTTCCAAGTAGTTGCTTTCTTTTGTATCTCCCCACCAAAATTCCATATGTACATCATGTGTTTCACGTATAAGTTTTATATGGCCACATCACTTTTAACCTTCTTAATTTAATCATCCTAACAATAACGGAGGGGGGGGAAAAAATAACAGAAATCTAGTAACGTGCTATGGCAAAACAGGGACCTGCAAAAATTCTGAAATCCTTCAGCAAAACCCTCATTATAATTCATTCCTGTTTACCCACAAATCTTACATGAATACAATGTCAGCATTAAGGGCTAAAAGTGTTCATTTTGGATAATTTCCATCACAATTGCACAAAGCGAATACAGATATTTTACAGGCACCAGGACAAGAAATAAAGCGTTTACAAAGATTTTTAACCTTTAACCCATCATTCCCTTTGAGTGGTTTCCACTATCCTATCTACGAACATGGAGACACGTCAAACTGGAAAAAATCTTTTGGGATGCATGAAAAATTAATTTACTTACTTTAAAAGGTTGGTTCAATTTACAAACTAGCACCACACTTTCCATTAATTACACATTCCTATTGCAAAATGCAATCTGGCAGATCCATTTTCAAATATTCCTACTGTATATTTAATATTTACCACCTACTTTCATATTCTGTGTAAACGATTTCTTATTCAAGCAATCAATGCAGATGAGACATCTGTTCCTCTGGGGTATGAAACCATGTCACATCCCAGAAGACCAGACACCAAACATCCTATCCTTTTATCTCTTACAACTTCAACTGTAGTAGCTACAAAACATCATACACAGCTGTATTAAGTCTCTAAGCTAAAGGAGGGAACAAAGAAACTTCGTGCAGCATATTTCAGATATGTAACTCAACAAAATCAGAACATAATTATGCATTCAAAAAAGTGGCAATGTAATTTACATGGGCACATCCTACTTCACATTAAGTAAACCTATTCCTGTGCATGCCACGAAGGTGCATAAGGCAGCAGAAGTACAGCTCCACACATTCTTACTCTTGGCACTACATGGAGGTGAGATGTCAGCTTCATGCCTCTAGCCACTTTACTCTAGGGTAAGAGCCCCTGTTTCCCATTTATGAGAAGGTTGGGAGCGGCCCAGAGCTGGTCTGTATGAATTGAAGAAAAAAATCTTATCCCTGCCAGGAACTGAACCATGATTCCTCAGTCATCCAGCTTGCAGCCCAGTCACTATACTATGCTGTCTTGGCTCCATTTCACATTAATTTATGTTATCTAAGTATAAACTGCAGACTTATACAAGAAACAGTAACAAAATATGATGACAACATGGGGCCATCAGGTATTACATTCAATCCACAGACTGCACACTATGGCACTTTGCTACTACCTACTATCTATACAATACTATCTGTACTAAATAGATCACACAGTAACAAAGAAGTTTTGGATTTCAATGAGATGCAACATATTAAGAACCTTACATCATTTGAACTCCAAGAAGTTTGTCATACAAACATATTACTGAACAACATATTCCTTTCCCTCTATGATAAAAATGCTACATCTTTACCAATAATAAGGCATCCTACTGATTCTGTTTTATCATATCTTGTATTATAAACCCACACTGTAATGCTTTATATGTGTCATCTGAAACTCTTCCATGCCTTATTCAGAAACACAACACTGTTTCGAATTTAGTGGTCTTGTTTACATATGCAACACTTCAAATTACTCATTTTGTAACATTTCTAGAACTAACTCTCATTAATCTCCATCACTACAACTGGAAATCTTCAGACAAACTTGCTTCCATTTGCTTATACTTTTTACAGATACATGCTACAAACCCAATAAATCACAAACCTGCAGGACTACAAAGAAAGAACACAGGGACAGATATCACTCTGATGCACTGTAAAGTCACACTCATAAATGTTTAAAAAAGTGTTTGTCTCGTGCACTATACCAGATGCACTTAAAATTACTTGGTTTCTGGGCTCTATCAGCTAGCAAGCATAAAATAATGAAACATATTGAATCAATGCAGTCCACACACCACATAGTTCTAACAATATCAGTGACAGAACTCTTTAGAATTTACATGAACAAGGTACATGTATGTATGTATGTATGTATGTGTATATGTGTATATGTGTATATATATATATATATATATATATATATATATCGCAACTCCTTTTATACAAGTCAGATTATCAAAAGTTGCACCCTTCACTTTATTCTCACAATTTTATTGCAATTGAGCACTTCTTCAATAGGGAGGCAAGATTATTTGCCACAGTGTCACTCAACACACATAAACTGTTATAAGTCAATACAGACAATATTATATTAAATATTAGATATCTAGGAACAATACATGTAGGAAATCAGACCTTGAGGTACCAAAGTTATACATTCTGGAATGCCAGACTGCACAACACAACAGGAGAAACCTACTGCAGTGCTGTATTATACAACTGCTGAGGTGACTACCTTCAATCAAAATTAGCTTGCAAAAATCCACGAAAGTTGTGACATTCAGAGCTGTCTATAACAACCTTCTTCTCTTTAGTAACTTTTTTGATGATTCTATGGTCACTGTGCCTTACCTGTCCCTCTACTTTTAGTCTGATAATGTCCATCTGTTCAGTCATATGTTTCACCTTTCTAAATGTTAGATAATAAGTTTTCCATTTCAAGTAGAGTTTAAATAACAAGATTTTGGATGCACTAACCACACACACACACACGCCAAGATAAAATGCTTCAAAGCCCAGGAACACAACAAATTTACTGCTCTCCCTCACAGGTTTCCAGCATTCCCTGGGATAGAATCAGTTTTGTTGAGAGGTTTCACTCAACTGAACAATACTGTTATTTTTTACATTCACTATGATTTTAGGAACCACTCTTAACATCATGATTACTGCAAAATATGGACCCCAAATTCTGTGTTTCAGCTGGATATGGTACATACATTTGGTAGGCTCAGTCATTTCCTGTAATATTATTACTAACTTAATTATATGAATTTTAGACAATGGTATCATGAAGGGGTTCTTGGTTTTTGTTTATAGCATTAGCCTATTCAATACTTGCCTAACACACAAGTGTTTAATGCAGTGTGATGGATGATAATAAAAGAAATAATACAATTCACAACAATTAATGGTTCTTTTCTCATTAAAACTGGTGTCAAACTTCACCATTTGCATATCCTCAGTGTTTTCCACGTCACATTCCTGAACATAAATTATGTAACTGGAGTACATTAACCTGCAGTATGTGCCACTAGAATAGTTTACATCTGGGTCTTAAAAATCCAAATTAACTTAATACCATTTTTGCTATCACCTATTCTGTTCTAAATTATTATATTTATAAAATATCTATTTCCAGCCTCAGAATTCTAAATTTAATCCCTATATAACATTTAAAACATTTACTAACTGGTTCAGGAATTCATATAATAAATATAATGGATATGTTTGTTGACCACAAATCTTTTGAATGATACAAGCACATTAAACGTGCTCCTAGAAATTTATTTCCGATACATTTCTCTCACTTGCATACTTACTGAAAGCAAAAGATGGATACTGTTATTAATTTCTTATAATACTGAGAACTTACAAAAAATATAGCCCTATAGACATCAGATTTCTATAATTTTTTTTATACATTTTTCAGTCATGAACACCTAAGAGCTTCAGACACCATCAGTTCTCAGTGGGTCCAGTGTATTGACTCCAGGTGGCACAAAGGAGCAGAAAAATCTGAATTCAAATGTCATACCAAGATGGGAGACATGAAAGGATTGGCCATGCCTGTGCCAAATTATATCAACCATTTGCAGAGACAGACTCAGATGTTAAAGGTAGAGGCTGTAGTTTGTAATAAAAGGAAGCTGGCAACTGTGTAAATGCAAACATTACTACATATTCCCTAAACATTTCTCTACCCTTCAGCTTCTGAATCATTCAGATATGTGTATAAGTGTAGAATGTATAGTTTTTAAGGCTGTTTTACATGGTGTAACAAGTTACTGAAATTTTCCAAAAAAAGTCAGCAGCAAGTGAGCAGTAATAAGCAGCCACATGTTGTGATGTGTCCAATGGTTGCATCTTGTGTCTTCCTGAAGCAAATTTAGCAGAAGAGAAGTGCTACTGTTTATAAGTGTGTTTTTGTCCTGATGGAAAAATGAGTGATAGGTGGTTGGAGTGAAAAACTAACATCAAATCTGTGCAATTAGGCAAAAGAACAAGTGAAACTCTGCACATGTCAACAAAATGTTTTGGTGCTGATACTCTAAAAGAGTCAAGTGTCTTTGAGTGGATAAAAGTTTGCAAAGGAACACTAATATATGAAAGACAATGACAGAAACGTACAACTGACAACTCAAAAGACATGCAAATGTGCAAAGAATATGGAAATCGGTTTTTACCGACATGGCAACTGTGTGTACAAATGAAGGCTGATGAAATAAATGTAGATAAAGAAACTGTGTGGAATATCCTGTCTTTTAAGATTTCAGAATGAGGGAAGTTTTAGCAAAGATGGTGCCTTGAATTCTGTTCAAAGACCAGCAAGAGGGGAAGCATGATGTCTGTTCTGATCTCCCTTGTCAGTTTGTTAGAGCAAACTAAACTTTGTGTAAAGTTATGGCAATTAATAATAATGGTTTTTATATGATTCAGAAACAAAACAGCAATGCATGTGATGGAAAACATAACTGTCACTGACAGCAGAAGACAAACACATGTCAAGGGACCAAGTAAAGACGACACTGATCTATTTTTATTTGATCACTAGGACACTGTTTGGAATCTCTTGAACAATGTCAAAGAGTAAACTAGCACAAATATTTTGATACAATGGCAAAGTTACCTGAAGATTATTTATTTCATATGAAAACTGACTATGCACACTTACATTATTAACGCCACTTTATTAGCACTGTGTTACTCCTACAATGTTTCAGCCCTCAAAAGGCCATCCTCAAGAGAGCATGACTGGTACATTTCCACAATAAAATCAACAAAATATGTACCAAATGTAAAATCCAGTTTATTGATCTTGCTATGGAAATGTACCAGTCGTATTCCCTAAGGAAGGCCACTGAGGGCTGAAAGATGTCACAGTAACACAGTGCTAATACAGTAGCGTTAATAACATAAATGTATATAAGTCAGTTTTTATATACAATAGTGATATCAGAGTACAGAAATGAAAAAGATAATGTTTACCTGCAGATGTTCCTAGAAAAGACCTGAAATATGCCTGATGCATGGATCTTGAATGATGATCATGCCCCTGCTCATAACAGACCAACAGTACAAGAGTTTTTGGTTGAAGTCACTATCAAAATTGGCCCATCCACCAGATTTTGCCCCATGTGACTTCTGGCTACTCCAAAAAATGAAGGTCGCTTTGAACAGTCACAGATTTTTAAACATCGCTGACATTCATGAATACAAGATGGCCATCCAGAACAGCAGTCCACAACAGAGGTCCCAGCAACATTTTGAACAATGGGAACACTGACTCACTAACTGAACTGCAGCAACATGGGACTACCTTGAAGGTGACAGGCACTAAGTATTTAAATAATTATACAAATCAGACACAATATGGGGATAACATTAAGTTCTTGAATAAGGTTACCAATTTCAATTGCTGGATGTACCAGGTCATATACCAAAATTGGAATGAAATGACTTACTTGACTTGCTTAACTAATGCCATGATATATGGGACTTACCAACCTTGAACTAGTGAGACTATATTCTCTGGTGCGTATGCCACTCTAATGAGACTTCTTTCTCCTTCCAAAATAAAGATTTCATCCTTGTTCACAGCTACGTCCAGCACTCCCCGTAGATCTGCCACTGTAGCTACCACGGAAATCGTAGCAGGATTTAGAATGTATACCATATCACTGCTATAGGTCACCAAGAGATGTTCTCGAAATACTAGAAGAGGGCCAAACTGGTGGTCACCACGCACATGTCTCACACGCGATGAAACAGGGTTGATGAGTGGTGTGCGATTATTCTCTTTCATTAAAGCATCCTGTGAGAAGGCAGAAATGGATGTCACAACACGTACCATGAATCAAAGTATCTTCCAGAAAACACAGAGTGAAAACACCTGGTCATTTATACCAGCGAGTGTGTGAATTGTATCAGCGAATGAAATATGCAAGGATGTTTATATAAGGAAGGAGAGAGGTCACACTCCTTACATGCAGCACTTTGCCAAGTGATCTCTAACTACAAAGTTCATCCTCTAAGAAATGTAGATGCATGGCTTTCTTGTTGCCGCACAACAGTGTTTCAGTATCCAGCAACAGTTAAGATGTTAACACACTCACTACAGGCATTTAAATTTGTGCCTCACTTTCAATGCCACCTGTTCTACCAAAACAGAGGTAAAACTTCTTGCTAAATTTCTACTTAATTAACAAAATAAACTAATCTAACTAAATATATGGCCATCCTTTAATATTCGGTAGAGTTATGAAATTTATCAAAAACTGCCCAAACACGGCACCCTACATTTACAAAAACCACCAATGGACCACATACTGAGCCAGTTCAACTTCCAGCTATTTGTATTTCCCTACAAATCACTCCATCTATGCCTATGTTACCTAACAGCCTCTCTTGTTCAGGTCTGCCAACTAAAGTTTGCATACCATTCTATCAAACAGCAGTAATATACCTTATAAATAAGTGTCTGCTGTACAACACCATTCTTATCTGCAAGCCAGACACGCAGACCAGGTCTACTTGCGTACACCACCAACTCCTGGGGACGGCCAGAACCAAGACAAAATGTAGCCCCTAGTCTGCCCAACCTGAGGAATGAACATAATGGATCACATATTCAGCAGTATATGATTCTAATCACTAAAATTAATAACCTACTTCCATAATTAAATTCTCTTATATGCTACAAACTGCTACTTGTACAAAATGCCATTTAGCCCATCAAAAACTGACTTTGTTATAATTTGTTATGGTATTCCTTCTGCATATTGTACTATTTATGCTGAAAATTGGAGTTTAACATTTTAGAAAACATTGGGTGTAATTTTAAACCGTGATAATAAAGCAATTTATAATAATAGCTGTACATTAATATAATTTCCTGTGCACAGTACACTCTTTTAAAACAACTGAGCATGCAGCTCCCTCTCCATTTGGTGAGAAACATACTAGCCAGGTATGTCTCAATTTCCTGCTGCCACATGAACACTGGAAGTACGCTGAAAACACAGTACCTTAACTTTCCGAGGATGTAAGAATCCATGTCCCTATCTAATCATAACTTAATGTATACTTTGACATGACTATATGTAATACAATGACAAAACTGGAAAAGTCAAATACATTAATTGTACACCAGTACTGGTGCAACTAATGCCTTAAACCTCTTTCTTTGCAGATATAGCAGTAAAATATAATCATGTTTTACATACAGCCTGAATTTTCAAACATAGCTTGCTCATATTTCCATTTAAAGATCATTTTTAACAGGGTGATTAATATACAATACAGGCAATGTACACATTAATGTAACATTAGGGCATGTTTGTACCACCACTGTTGCAGTGGCAAAGCATTAAGTATTATGGTTTCTGAGTGTGTGTCTGCAACCTTAGTTATCCAACATGCAATTCACATGGGCCATATTGTCATCTGTAGCCTGGCTGGTTCTACAGTATTTTTCTACATTAACCCACAATCAACATGACTTTCAGAAAACAGTTACTGAACATAAAAAGTGTTTTGATGTCTCTACAACTTTTGTCTCAAACATTTCTCATTCTAAGAAAAAATGGGTGAGACGTTATCAAAAATGTAAAGAGGTCTTCGTGTAAAATTCCCGTTATGTCAGATTTGAATGGAACTTGAATTCTGACAGATAGTTGAAAAATGCTCAAATGCCAAATTTCACGAAAATCTACCCACTAGGAGCCAAGTTGTTCCATGCAGACAGACAGACAAAGGAAGAGACATGACAAACCTAACAAGTCACTTTTTGCAATTTTGAAAACATGCCTTAAAACTGGGCCACAAGTACACTCACTGACTATGTAAACATTACGCACATACATTTGCTTGGTTTTAAGGCATACATGAATCACTACAACTTTTAATTATTCTAAGAACTAATTTGAGACCATACACCTGAAATTTTTATTCATTAAGTAAATTAAATCACTGTGGGACATCAACAGCCACAGCATTATAAATGTTACTATCAAACAATGACAACAATCTCACCATTTGGAATTTTCTTAAATATACTGTTGATGTGTTAAAGGCCAGATGCGTCAGTTTATTGAAACAAAAACATGGTATGGGAAGGCTGTTTCTTTATTGTGTAACAGATATGGCAATGGAAAAACCACTTAAGGATGAAACATAATCTGTTTCATTTACTGGCCCAGTTTATATCTGCAGTAAACACTCTTCAAGTCAGTTATAAAAAACAAATAATTAATGCTGCATAGAGAAATACTGACTGTTCTAAGTTCTACACCAAATACATGACTATACTCTGTTGGCAGAATTTAGAATTTTCTGTTGTTAAACCTGGTGTTGCCTAAAGTAACCACATGGCTTTCAAAGGTTAAATGTGAAACAAGTGGACAGACAACGGCCAGAGTAACCAAGTTCCCAATTTCAATTAGTACTCTCAATTCATTATTTGAAGAACAAACAGTCCATTACAGGACACAAAACATTTTAAGACAAACTCACACTTTTCTCTCCTTCTGCCCAACCTGTGCAACCTTCCATTGATCCTCTCTGTAACAACATACAATGCTGCGGTACAACGTAGAAACAATCAGGAGCTGCTGACTGTAGCTCAGCTGCACAATTTCATACTTCTCATTCAGCATCTCCACTGATTTACTGAGGTGCTGTAAGAAAAATCATGGTTTCTCTCTGGTTCAAGCATCAGGGGCAAGGTACTTAATTTCTTAGTATACGCCTTTCTTTCCTGGCAGACACAAACAACATACATGGTGCCACTGACATCACTAAATTTCAAAATGAAGAACAATGGGTGCAGTGCAAAAGTTTGTCGAGTGTAGCGCAAACTGAAATTCACTTAATAAGAAGAATGAAATGTGTATTCCAATTTGAATTGTTTTTGAAAATGAAAGACATAAGGACACACTTTCAAAATGTTTTAAATGTTTGCATGGCCGTCACATGTATTGTAGTCGTTAAATTTTTTTTTTTTAATTTTCCATTTCATTAAATACACTGGGTGATTCTTCACTACAGTACATACAACAACCAGTTGATCCCAGCAGCCATGTAGTCTAAGGTGTGGGTCTGTGGCCATTTAATTGCCAGGATTGTGGGTTTGAAAGCTGCTGAGGGCATGGATGTTTGTCTCTTGTGTTTGTGGTGGGTTATGATGGTAGTGGCCTCTATGTCAAGCTGATCACTCATTCACAGGAGTCCTATCTGTTTTGTGTGTCTAATTGTGCACGTTCTAGAAACATAAAAAATGAGGTGTCCTAGCCCTGGGATGGGCTGTTGTACCAAAAACAAAAAGTACAAGAATCATGTTAAACTCCTCAAATAAAGTTACAAGTTCTTATGAATACATGATCAGAACTAACCTGTAACAGAAAGCTTTAGAAAGTTACACCAGAGATGTGAAGATTTACCAGATTTCAACACAATATTTTAAGTTCAAAAATTTGTTTAAGAAGTTGCTGAGTTATAGAGTTACATGGCAGAGTGACACAATTCTGCCAATGCTGCATACCAGGTTGATGCCACATCAGTATACACTGTTGCAATATAGTGCTAAAAAAAGCAGTTTTGATCCCACATTTATAACAAATCCTTACCTCAACTTCCATAGTAGAATCCATGTAATTAATGAATCGTACTTGACAGTTTCACTGCTATAAAACTTGTATGAGATATGCCTCTGGAATGGTATAAACTATGTTAAGTTAAAGGGAAAGTTGTCCCTGTTCACACCATGAGAGCACAGAGCTCCTTCCTTCCTTACTTACTCACTCCATGGAGCAGAGTCCCTCTTGAGAAGCACACTGGATCTCAGCTAGACATGAAATTCCTTACATTTTATGGAATCAGAAGGTTCATTACCGTGTTTACAACAGCCCACAAACTGTACATATCCTGTGTCAAAGCAATCTGGTCCATGCCCCCCCCCCCATCCAACTTCCTGAAGATCCATCATAATATTATCCTCCCAATCTATGCCTGGGTCTTCCAAGTGGTCTCTTTCCTCAGGTTTCCCCACCAAAACTCAGTATGCACCTCACCTCTCCCCCATATGTGCAACATGCCCTGCCCATTTCATTCTTCTTAATTTGATCACCTCAATATTTGGTAAGGAATACAGATCATCAAGCTCCTCATTATGTAGTTTTCTCCATTCCTGTTACCTTGTCCCTCACAGGGCCAAATATCCTCCTCAGCAACCTATTCTCAAACACTCTCGGCCTCCCTCAATGTGAGTGGCCAAGTTTCACACCCATACAAAACAACAGGCAAAATTATAGCTCTGCAAGTCTCAATCTTTACACTTTTAGATAGAAAACTGGAAGACAAAAGATTCTGCACCAAATGATAGCAAGCATTCCCTGACTTCAATTTGATCTTAAATGCTTCCTTACGAGAATTTCAATTCATGTGGGTTGTTCCCAAATATTTGAACTCTTCCACCCTCTCAGAGGAACTATAATCAATCCTTATATTGTGATTCCTTCCTGCATTCTGAATGGAAACATGTACTTTGTGTTATCAGCATTTACATCTAGTCCAATCTCCTTACTAGTAACTACTAAAGCTGTCACCACAGCATGGCACATTCTCATGTTGTAGAAGGAGGAACAGCCTCCAATATGGAGGGTAGCTGCAAATATAATGAATAGCCAGTTGCAGACATATGACAGTGGGTGGCTCTCCAGCTTGGGGTTTGGGAAAGGTGCTAGTAACACCTCAATGTGAAAACTGGCCTCATTACAAAATGAATTCAATTGCCACGGGCTTGGACAGATCCTTGGGTACAACCTACACAACGAAAAAGGCACGAGATTTGGCAGATGGAATGTAAGAAGTCTGTATAGGTCAGGTTCACTTATAACAGTAGCAAGAGACTCAGCAAGGAATAAATTAGATTTAGTGGGTGTACACAAGGTTAGATGGGACAAATTGGGCACTGTAAGAGCGGTAGATCATATTTTTTTCTATGGAAAAGAGAACGAAAATCATCAACTGGGAACACGATTATTTGTACACCACAAAAGAGCATCAGCAGTTAAAAGGATTTGAGTTTGTTAGTGATAGGATGTCATATACAGTTCTGAGAGGTTGTTGGTGTAATACCGTTTTGAATGCGCATGCACCAATTGAGGAGAAAAGTGATGATTCAAAAGAGTTTTATGAGGAATTAGAGCAGGTTGTTGATCATATTCCTAAGTACCACATGAAAATTCTGTTAAGAGATCTTAATGTAAAATTTGGGAGGGAGGATATTTTTAAATCAACAATTGGGAATGACAGTCTATATGTAAGAATAGTAAACTTTGCCATACCAAAAAATTTAGTTGTTAAGAGCATGATATTCCTGCACTGAAACATTCATAAATACACCTGCACCTCTCCTGATGGGAAGACAGCACCTGTCATTCTTAACCTCAATGCCAGATAGACAGTCAACTTCATGCCCTGGCTGCTTTACCTTTGGGAAATAAATCTCAGATGCAATGAATGGGAGGCTTATGGCGACCCAGAGCCAGTCTGGACAATCTTCCCAGCACCGGAAATGTACATACATCATTCATAATATCACTAATACTTACCATATAAAAATCAATCTCTGTTAGAACAACAAGCCCACTTTTATCACCGCTGAACATTTTCATGCCATTCATACTCCATTCAATTGCTGTTACTGGAGATGTATGAAGCCCACTGATGGTGTATCGTTCCACCTGAAAAAATGGCTGTAATGGTGAATATGCATATGTTTGCTGGCAGATGAGACACAATTTAGCATGTACTCTAAAATATGGTGGAGGGATTCCCCCACATCCGCTGTGGTTGGAGGTGTTCCAGGCAGAGGATTGAGACCATACAGAAATATCACGCTTGAAACAGGCAGTTTTTTCTTTATTTATGTACTTGCTGTGTTCCTGAGAGAGCAGGCATAAATTTAACATATTATTCCCAAGTGAAATAATGGAATAGGTAGGGGTTAGGGGAAGTCAGATCAATGACAGCCTTGTTGTACACAGTACATATGCTTACTATTACTACATTACTATCACTATGGGTGTAAAACAAGAACTACCTGTATGAGATCTCTCCTCAGTCTAAGGAATGCAGCACAAGGTCAGTGAAAGATGTTGTAGGAAAAACACACCCAAGGTAACAAACAACAGTGAACCATAAGTGACAGTCCATGGCTGGACTAAGTACTTTTACCAGTCTACAACTTCTACATAGCAAAATGTCAGACTGAAGCATCCGTTTTGAGATTTAAGGTTCTCCCATTAATCCAAGTCTTCTGGAATGATACATGACATAACATCTCAGTAGAATTGCAACTTCAAGGCATCAGCCCTCAGAAAACTTCCCACCATTTCACAAGTCTATGAATCAGGAAAGTCTGAAAATAAATGCTGTGACTTACTTGTTTATTTTTCTTTGGCTTTATACTTTCTGGAAGACTATCAGGTGGTATCTTGGGAATCTGGAATACAGTCACTATTCCCTCATCATTGCCTGCAGCCACCATGAAGTCCACCGTTGAAATCACTTTAACACATGTAATAGCAGATCCCGTGTTCTGGAAACAATGCACGTACATCTGACACCTTCCTTGTGTAAAACAGACTGGAGCAACATAACTTTATTTACATGCTCAGAAATACTGAGATTCATTTTACTGCATAAATTTAATAAGGCAGCCATACTTCAGGCACACATTTTAGATGTCCTCTGGAGCAAACATTCCTACAAACAATACATCAATTCAATACCATTATCTAGTAAAGTGGTGGCACTGTAGCAACTTTCAATTCAGGTTTATTAGTATTGCTTATTAACTGAAAAGGTCTACAGCTAAAACAGATTTTCAAAATGGAAACCTTGTAATGGAATGGATGCTACATTGCATCACTCCACTGAATGTGAAGCATTTCATTCCTTACACCAGCAGCAGCTTTCATATGCACTCTACCAGCTGCTGCCTTGTTTCTGGCTTACAGTGGAGGTACATTCTAGACTTCACACAATCATCAGGGAAGAAATTAAACAGGTTTAAGACATGTGACTGAAACTGCAAAGATTTCTTCCTTCTTCCTTGACAATTGGGTTCAAAAATTCCAAAATATCTCTTCCATAATGTTACGGTGCTCTGTTGTGCTGTATCCACATTTGTGCCCTTGTTACGGGTGGCATATTCTTAAAATATATTTGTAGTTTATTTTCTGGAAAATTCCTGCAACAAGCAGCTGTTATGCATCCCTTGATAATAATCCACATTAACATATTTGCTAGATAACCTCTATTCAAAATTTACTTTGCACAATTCATCTAGATATTGCTGTGCCCAAACGTGAGAAATCCTTGTGCTGTTACAACCAATGTTTATTATCTGTGCCTCATACATGAACAGAATGATAGGCAGAATCTGTACCTGTGGTTGCAGCCATTCATAAAATTGTACATGGATGGTATGATCTCCCAGCTGGAGGTGATACAAATAAAAACAATCACTCAGCAAAATCCCCCTTGCCTATGTCAGAGCATTCAACATGGAAATTCTCTGAACACCCGTATATGGGCTTGGCTGCATTCCATTCACAATGTCTTCTCCAAGCTATGGCTACTTATATTTTCTTTCACTCATAAGAAAAACCCAGACTCCCTCAATATTATTTATACGTTGTGGAAAGTGTTTCGATGCCCTAGATATCATGCAACACTACCATCTGAGTTTCAGAAACCATACACACCCTACATGTCAGAACACTTTTCTTATTTGTAAATGTTAAATGCGTTTCAAATAATTCTTCTATTGAACAAAACATTACTGACCGAGACTTACAAGTGGAAGCAGAACTGAAAAGTTACCACTGTACCAGCTCACTATACTATCACTCACTCTGTCACAGTTACAGGTACCTTACCCCAATAATAACACCACATAAACCTAAAGTTTACCGAATATTTCTCACTGCAAATGACCTCCAAAACACCCCCATATATTCTGGCCAATCTGTCACAGAAAATCCTCAATACGAAGCAAATGTGACATGAAAGTTTGGTCAACATAACTACTTATTTCCAAAAATGAATCTTACTCCCTTAATCTCATGTTATACACAATATACTATATTTATTGGTTATGGTTCTGTGCAACATGGCATTTTTAAAAGAACATAACTCCTACATTTGCAAAAAATTCCTACAGTATGTCATGAATCTTTTTCTTTTCTGCTAAGAACTATGACAAAACTTGAACTGATCTATCAAAGGACTACTACTACTACTACTACTACTACTACTTTCATTCCTTCAATGCTACATGAAAAGGTTTACCTCACAACGCAATCTCTGCAGGTCTCCTTTTTTTCGGTTATACCAATAAACTAAGCCAAGATTTGTTCCAACAGCAATGAATTCAGGCAGTGTATCAACACATGTCAAACTCAGGCTGTGGGTGAAGAGGCCTCTCTGAGCCCTCAGTGGGATCTGCTGGAGTAAGTCAGTTAGAGGAGCCCACTCCCTTAAAAGCCCATCTTCCTCTGATGATGGAACAGCCATTTTTTTGAAAGGTATCCTTTCTGATAGTTGTTCAATCAGTGATCATCCATAACATCATAGCAATATCCTTTAAAAAAAACCACACAGTACACATTCAATAGTATCAGGTATGTCCTGATGTTCAGCTTTGACCAAACACAATACATGGGCCATGATCAAAAACTTCCTAGACTGCCTGCAAAATGGCACTAATAATGTTAGTACAGTGTGTGTCCAATAAAGGGGCAGAATAGAATGTTAAATCATTTACCTACTATTTTTGTTTTAACACAATAACCAGAATTCTGAGGAACAATGAATATATGTTTAGGCAACTGTCTTTTTTGGCACTGATGGAACTGTGTTTCAGGACTTCATCCCATACAAACTGTAGAACTACATTTCTACACACTATTCTGCAGCATACATGGGCAGATGTGTTGCATCTTGAGAAATTAATTTCTCCATAATGACAATATTCCCATTCACTCTGCTCTGTCAGAGCACATATTTTTGGTTAGAAGGCTGGTGTTTGTTGCAATGAATTGTTTCTGAAAACAAATTCTGTACTTTGGGAAAAGCATATGATGATATCACTGTGGTGCAAGAAAAATTGCAAGCTACAGCTGCACTGTTCAAAACCGGTAACTTCCAAAGATGTTTCCAACATTGGCAGACTTACTGGACTCTATGCATAAGAGTGGAAGGGGCCTACCCTGTAGGGTCAACATACCAAAAAAAATTCAGCCCATTCTTTTATTTATCACAAGTCATACTTCTCAGGATGGTGTTTAAAAAACTTTAAGGCTTTACTACAATTAGCAGTGCAACCAAAAAGTGTAAGCACAACATAAATGGAAGTTTGATGACTTGTTCTCTTACTTATGAAAATAAATTAATAACTGACTGAAGCCAAAGTCATATTTGACACTTCAGCACCACACCACAAAATACAATATATCCTGATGCATCAACTTTGCCCCAAAGAGAAAAACCTGTCAAGTTGAACATGCCCCCACATTTATTCCAGGTGGTACATTTTCCAGAATTCACAAAGCAAACACTAAAATTACTGGACATGTAGTCGTGAAGGGAAATATCCATACTGCCCCCACTGGAAATAAGCCCACACTTACTGAGCCATAACTACTATGTTAATATTACAGGTTATGCTAAATGAACGAAGAGTTATTTTTATCAGCAGCATTATTAAAGACTAAATCTAACTTAAAAAATTATGTAAGGATTTCATAAATTAGATTTTGATGCATCCTGGGTAAAACTTTCTCAGCTTCAATTCTGTCTTTGAACAATGTCCCAAAGTCAAACATCCAAAGAGCAGACTGCACAGAACCTGAAGTTTTGTTTTGCCAAATTTAGTTTCTTGATACAAGCAAGAGATAACACATGATATTCTGAAACCCAGGTGTTCTCTGTGGAGTAACAAAACACAGGGGAAGAGCAAGAATAAAGTGTGTATGTGTTTCTCCTTGATGGACCATAAAGAAGAAACACAAACAAAAATGTTTATTTATGTCTCATCAACACAGTTCAGAACATAATCATAACATAAAAAAAGCTACCAAATTATTAAAATATAGGATACATTTAAAATGAATAGAATGAAAGTAACAAGTAATAATTACAGTCATGGAGACATTCAAAGCAAATAAATTCCAGAAAACTTGTACCACTCAAAAAGCAAAGTTTAAGTTGTACTTGTGCTTAACTAGAACCATGCCAGGAAGATGTATGGCCAATGGATGTAAAGTTCCAGGAATTCTAAATTTCTTCTATGCATGGAGGCTTGTGATAAGCTTTGTGTCCTGCAAGAGCCCCTGGGTATCCACTGGATAGGAAGTAGGTTCTTATGTTTCCATTTCCTAACTACAATATTCAGTACTGAAGCCGAAAAAACTAAAAGTGGGCCTGTTCTTTTTTACAATGTAAAGCTTGGACTCTTGCATTAAAGGATAAACATATAATGAAGTTATAGGTAGGTAAGGTGTTCCTAGAAATATGTACACACATACAACAGAGAAACAGAATGGGGCAACTGCAAAAGAAGAGCTACATGATATGCACTCAATACACCATTACGGTGATGAAATCAGGTGTAGCAGATGGAAAGCAAATGTTATATATATACAGAACTGGAGAATTCATTGTATACAATGTTACTCAGAAAACCTGAAGGGAAGCAACTACTTGGGGAGTCTAAGCACAGGTGGATGTTGAACTAGTCTTGCAGGAATAGGGTGTGTAGGTGTAGACTGGAAAGGTCCAGTGGATGGTTCTTGTGAACACAGAGGAGTTCCATCAAATATGAAGAATTTATTGGCCAACAAAACTACTATAAGCTTCTGAAGAGGAACTCCACATATTGCATCAGTCACATTCTACAGTAATTAATCCAGTCAATTATCCTCAAACTTATGCCTTGATCTTGGAGACAGTCCTTCTCACTTAAGGTTTCCAACCACAAGTTTCTTGTTTCCTCACCATCTGGATCCAAAACTTAATTATACCTTCAAAATCCTTTTAAAGATTTAAGCAACAGGACCCACTTCCTTTCCAACTAACGTGACTTTCACTTCGCTGAAACACAACCACATGTTTCAGTCCACTACAGAACCATGAATATGAATAACAACTTTTTCAAAACGGTAAACATGCACATGAAGTGTACACTTCAATTGTTTGTTTGAGATCTCAGAAATTACACAAAATTAGTTACTATGCTTCCATATTGTGCCAATTGGTAGCTGTTACTTATACAAAAGCATTTATTTTTAAAACAAATATGTATAAAATTTTACATTTGGTATTGTAATATTTTTCTTACATTCAAAACTACGTTCAATTTTCACCACGTTGGGGTCTACTTTTGTTTTCTTTAGTCCTCCAAGCTTGAGTTCACACAGGGTATACAATCTCTTCTTATTGATTACCAAATACCTGACATACGGTCACATGGTGCTATTCAGGATGTGAAGCCGTGGCCTCTCTTTGCTCTCCAGTAAAGGAGCAAACAAGGTAAGGTCAACCTATCTGGCAGTACTGCTGTGTGTATACATATACTATCATCAATGAACGCTCTGCTGAGCAAATTTATAATAGGTAATGTTCTCAAATGTGCAACCACTACCAAAAGGTAACCTCCTTCCTAAGTACGCCGTTTTTGACTTTGATAACAATTTGTGTGAGTGTAATTCGAAAAGCAACTTGTTGAACCTCTTCCTATAATTCTCAGTACTGTGAATCACATTTGCCGAGAATGGATTCACATTAGCGCTCAAATGCCGTTAGAATCTAAATCTTTCTACAATTCATATAAACTCCTAAAACGGCAATTACGTATGTCTACCAACAAAGTTTTAAGTTTAAACATTATTACTTATACGTTAATGTGTTGGTTAAAAGATTACAAAAATGTCTAAAGCACGCAATAAATAAGAAGACTTTTTGCATTTCCTTATGTCATACACATGCAAATATAAACCCTGAAAAAACACCATAACTAACAGCTTACTTAATTCACAAATACAGCATAACTTATAATCCTGTTTACTAAGACTTTAATCATTTCATTGGCACCTGTCACTGAAGAACCTCCAAAATAATAACACATATTCCTTAGCCCAATCACCACTTCCACCATTCTTCGGCACGATAAACATGGATTACCAACCAAAACCGGGATCTAGATGGTCTGTGGCCGGGACGGCCGTACTTCTCGGAGGTAACGGTAGGGGGACAGTTCAACAACGTATTAATCTGTGGTTCCACCAAGTACTAATCTAGGATCGTCACCACAGACGAACAACACCGATGATCTGTGAACACCACTGTCCCACTATGTTTCAGTGGGAATGGTTGAATATGGTGGGTGTTCCAGGGAGTCCGTGATAAGTGAGTCCCTGTCACCACGGCATGGCACGTCCTCAGGTTGCGGATGGAGGAACGGCCTCCAATCCAGAGGGTAGCTGCGAATATATTGAAGAAGCAGTCGCGGATAGCCGACAAGGGTTGGTCCTCCATCTTAGGGGTTGGGCGAGGTGCTAACAACTCCTCCCCGTAAAAACGTATCCAGTAAGAATCTTTAATACAGTAAGCCTCGGTACTGGACTAATACGTCGGTGCGACCTTAGCAACGAAAAAGGGAGGTGAGATTTGGTACGTGGAATGTTAGGAGCTTGTATAGGGCAGGTTCACTTACAGCAGTAGCCAGGGAATTAGCAAGCATTAAATCAGATTAAGTGCATGTGCAGGAAGTTAGGTAGGACGAGAGGGGGGTGGGGACACAGTAAGAGAAGGGGATTATAATTTTTTGTATTGAAAAGGAAACAAAAATCATAAATTGAGAACAGGATTTTTTGTGCACCATAGAATAGTTATCAGCATAAGAGTAGAGTATGTTAGCGAATGGGTGTCATATATACTACTGAGAGGTCGCTGGTGTAATATCATTGTTCTAAATGTGCAGGCACCAAGTAAGGAAAAAAGTGATGATTCAAAAGAAAGTTTTATGAGGAATTAGAGCAGTTTTTTTTTGTCATTTTCCCAAGTACCATTTGGAAATTCTATTAGGAGGTTTTAATGCAAAAATTGGGAGAGACAGTATTTTCATACTGGCAATTGGAAATGAAAGATTACATCAGATAGTAATGATAATGGTGTGAGAATAGTAAACTTTGCCACATCAAAAAATCTGGTTGTAAAGAGCACGACCTTCCTGCACCAAAACATTTATAAGTACACTTGAACCTTTCCTGATGGGAAGACTCGCAACCAGATCGATCGCATATCGCTAGACAAAGTATGGCATTCGAGTATATTAGATGTACAAAGTTTCAGGGGGAGCTTACTGTGATACTGATCACTATCTGGTGATTGCAGAAGTTACAGAAAGATTTGCAGTAAGTAAACAAGCAGCACAAAAGTTTGACTGGGAAAGATTTAATCTCAGGAAGCTAAATGAACTGGAGATTACAAAACAGTATCAGACTGAGATTACAAACAAGTTTGCAGCTTTGGAGAGCTTAAGTGATGGCAAGGACATAAATAACAGGGCTTAGGAGATCATTAAAGAAAATATGAAGACCTCAGCTAAAGAGAGTGTAGGTCTGCATGAATTGAAGCAGCATAAACCATGGTTTGATGATGAATGTTTAGGTTTTTTAGATGAAGGGAAGCAGGCTAAATGCAGTGGGTACAGGATCCAAGCCAAAGCAGTGTAGATAATCTAAACATTATAAAAAAATGAAGCTAGCAAACATTTCAGGAACAAAACAAAGGAATATCTGGAAACTAAAATTGAGGAATTTAAAACTAACAGTAAGATAAAAAATATTAGGGACTTGTATAGGGGCATCAATGTCTTTAAGAACTAATACAGTAAAGGATGAGAAAGGTGGATTGGTTGCAGACTCCCACAATATTTTGGCTAGGTGAAGGAAACATTTCTCTCAGCTATTGAATATACATGGGGTTAATGATATTAGGCAGACAGAAATACATACAGCAGAACCACTAGTGCCTGAGTCAAGTGCCTTTGAGTTTGAGTTGACTATTGAAAAGCTAAAATTCACAAATGACCAGGTATTGATCAAATCCCAGTAGAATTGACTAAAGCAGGGCCTAGAATAATTCGCTCTGAGATCCATAAACTTATTATTTCTATTTGGAATAAGGAGGAATTACCTGAGGAGTGGAAGGAGTTGATCATTGTACGTATTTATAAGAAGGGCATAAAACAGATTGTAGTAATTATTGGGGCATGTCACTTTTGCCAACTATGTACAAAATTTTATCCAACATCTTGCTGTCAAGGTTAACTTCATATGCAGAAGAAATTACTGGGGATCATCAATGTGGATTTTGACACAACAGGTGAACTACTGATCATATATTCTGCATTCATCAAATACTTAATTAAAAATGGGAATACAATAAAGCAGTGCATCAGCTCTTTATAAACTTCAAGAAAGCTTATGATTCAGTTAGGAGGGAGGTCTTGTATAATATTCTTATTGAGTTTTGTATTCCCATGAAACTGGTAAGGCTAATAAAAATGTGTCTGATTGAAATGTACGAGGTGTGGCAATAAAGAAACCGGATTCATGCTCTAACCCTTTATTGAAAAAAATCAGACAATCGAAATGTTATCCCCTTCAATGTAGTCCCCTCTCCGATCCCTACACCGCTCCATGCGAATTTTCTACTGTTGGAAGCAGTGCTGCAGGTCATCTTGTGTTACGCTGTTCAAGAGTTGCGTCGCTTTTGCTTTCACTGCATCCACGGACTCGAACCTGGTTCCTTTGAGCGCAGACTTGATTTTCGGGAAGAGAAAAAAGTCGCATGGTGCTAGGTCCGGTGAGTACGGTGGATGTTCCATCACTGGAATGTTGTTTTTCGCCAAATACCTCTTCACAGATAGCGCGTTTTGTGTTGAAGAATCCATGAGGCATTCTTCCACATGTCTGGTCTCCTTCGTCGCACACGTTCACGGAGGGTCGTCAAAACATTTTTATAATAAACCTGATTGACAGTCTGACCTTCAGGCACCCAATCA